>Ga0210057_1008782_pt1 | contig 11861 bp, 17 predicted proteins | sample CryGeyCG2114_010_2_FD_183968 | JGI IMG/M metagenome (GOLD analysis project Ga0210057, IMG submission 183968) | Groundwater microbial communities from aquifer - Crystal Geyser CG10_big_fil_rev_8/21/14_0.10 (SPAdes) (version 2) | ecosystem: Environmental > Aquatic > Deep subsurface > Groundwater ...
ACAGATTACAAAGCCTTATAAACTCTTATTTTCTATTCTATTTCAAGGTAAAATGGTTTTGAATCGATGATTTCTAAAGATAATATTTTAATTAAAGTTTGGGAGGAAAAATATGAAGTTATACGTTGGTAATTTACCCTGGAGTATTGATGATTCTGGTTTGAAAGATTTGTTTGCGGATTTTGATGTTTCGGAAGCTGTTTTAATCAAGGATAAATATTCTGGAAGATCTAAGGGCTTTGGATTTGTTACAGTTAATGATGAAAATTCTGAAAAGGCTATTAGTGAAATGAATGGTAAAGAAATTGAAGGAAGACCATTGAAAGTTAGCGAAGCTAAGCCTAGAGAAGAGAATTAAATCTCTTAATTTTATTTTATTTTTTTTGGAATTTTATTGAAAACATTTAAATAACCTTTTTATCTTAGAGAATAAAGGAGGTCGATTAATAAATGAAATTGTCTAGAATAAACTACAGCACTGCAATGTTTTTTGGCATATCTTCATTGGTTCTAAATTTAATTCTCGGAATTTTCCAATGGGTGGCAAAAGATTTGTTAGTATCTCAGGGGATTATTTTCAACCCATTACAATCTTTAGTTTATGTCCCATTAATATCAGGAATAGTCATTTGGATTCTCTTTGTGATAGGAATATGGATATATAATTTCCTTGCGATGAATGGTTTCCCAATCAGTTGGGAAGTTTCCAAGAAATAATTTTTTTTTATTTTTTTTATTTTTAGAATGAATTTTATCCGGAAACCTCGCCGGCAACATTTTCCAGCATTTTTTCCTTAACTTTATTTTTCCAAAAAGGATGCCCGAGAATCCATGAGAGTTTTACGAATGCGGTTTCTCCAAGCATATCTTCGAGAAAAATAATTCCTGTTTTCTGCAAATTACGACCTGCTGAGTAAACATTTGGATTTAATCTGCCGTAAAAAGTTTGAGCTGCTGCGAATACGAAAACTCCTTTTGAAATAAGATTTTTTATTTTCGGCAACCAATTTTTTCCGGATTCTTTTCCGGGAACATGCCCAAGCCCGCTGACTTCCAGAATTATTCCTCTGAAACCTTCTTTTTTATAATAATCTAAAATTGAGGGACCCATTCCAGGATGTATTTTTATCAAAGCAACTTTATCAGAGTATTTCACGTCGGCCTTTGCTTTTTTTGAATTATCCCTCGCGTTGAATTCTCTTAGAATTTCGAACTTGTCTTTTGAAATTCTTGCCACCGGCAAAGAGTTGATTATTTTGAAAGTATCTCTCGCTGATGTATGCATTTTTCTTGTACGGGTTCCCGGCATTGCCAGACAATTTTTATCGTTGGTGTTCTCATGTCCGATTATGCATACTTCCGCAATATCTGAAACCGCATATTTTGCGGCACAGATAAGGTTAAGGTGTGCATCGGTGGAGCCTCGGTCTATAGATCTCTGAGAATAAGTTAAAGCTACCGGTTTGTTTAAATCTCTTATAAAAAATGAAAGGGCTGATGAGGTGTAAGAAAGGGTATCAGTTCCGTGGGTTATTATTATTCCATCAATGCCCGCCTCATTAAGAAGCCCGACGGAAATTCTTGTTAACTCCACCCAATCCCGATGAGCCATGTCTTCTGATAATTTTAAGAATGGTTTTTTAATTTTTATGATGTTGCAAACTTCGCTCATTTCAGGAGAGATGTTCAGAATGTCGTCCGAGTCGGTTGAAACTACTGCCCCTGTTTTTGGGTCAAGCCGCGATGAAATCGTCCCCCCGGTTATAATCAACGCAACATTTTTTTTGCCTTCTCTAACCGACGGAGAATACTTTTTTTCTTCTTTCTTCTTTAACTTTTCAAGCGTTTTCGCACTGATTATTTCTCTTTCCCTGATTCCAATATTATATCCAGATTTAAGTTTTAACAGCACAATTTCCGGGTCGTGTGACTCCAGAATATATCCATTCCATGTCTTTTCTCTTGTCTTTAGAGCAACTCTATCTCCGGGGCTGAAAACCATTTCTTTCATTTGATTTGAAAACAAACACAAGTTAAAAATGTTTTGAAGTTCACAGTGCCTCCGATAATCATAAAAGATTAAAGAAGTCCGGATAATCTCTTAATCTCGCCAGGATGAATTGATATGTTTATTTAGTAATTAGGTAATAAGTTAAATAGGTTAGGTAAGTTGCCTAAGTATGCTCATTATGACGAGATTACAAATTATTTCTTATTTAAATCTGACATTAAAGATGACATGATTTGCCCTGGTACTTTATTCTTCAATTTTTCTTTAAATCTAATAGTTATGGACGGTCATCGGAGATATTGATTCATCTTGGTTAACAGAGATACCAAAGTTATAAAAAGGGAATTAAATATTCAATTTTAGTTAAATTATAGGAGAATAAAATGGTTGTAAAAGTGTATTCAACGCCGACATGTCCGTGGTGTCATAAGGTGAAAGATTTTTTGAAAGAGAACAAAATTAAATTTGAGGATATTGATGTGAGCAGTAATCAAAAAGCGGGGCAGGAGATGGTTGAGAAATCCGGACAAATGGGAGTTCCGGTGATTGATGTTGACGGAAAAATTATCGTCGGATTTAATGAAGGAAAGCTGAAAGAATCTTTGGGGATTTAGGATGGGAAAATATGATTTTATTATAATCGGCGCCGGTGGAACTGGGCTTGCTGCGGCAATGTATGGTGCCCGCCTCGGACTCAAAACTTTGGTTCTTGGAAAGAGCCACGGAACAGAACTGCCGGTCGGAGGGGTGATAACCACTACACATCTTGTCGAAAATTATCCCGGATTTATAAAATTGAGCGGAATGGAACTCGCAGAGAAAATAGAAAAACATGCGAGATCCTATGAACTTGTAACAATCAAGGAAGAAAAAGTAATTTCAGTTAAAAAAACTAAAGAAGGTTTTGAAATAAAAAGTGAAAATGATTCCTATAAATCAAAAACGGTTCTTTTCGCGACGGGGACTAAATGGAGAAAGTTGGATATCCCTGGCTCAAATGAATTTGAAAACAAGGGTGTTCATTATTGTGCTCTTTGTGATGGTCCATTTTTTAAAAATAAAATTGTCGGACTTGTCGGAGGTTCTGATTCTGCGGCAAAAGATGCTTTACTTTTATCAGAATATGCAAAAAAAGTATATATAATTTATAGGGGGGATAAAATTCATCCAGAACCAATAAATTTGAATAGAGTGGAACAGAACAAAAAAATAGAAGTTGTTAACAATACAAATGTTCTTGAAATAAAAGGCGATAAGTTTGTCAATGAAGTTATTTTGGACGGGGATTATGAAGGCTCAAAAAGTTTAAAGTTGGACGGAATTTTTGTCGCAATAGGGCATATTGTCCTGTCTAAACTTGCAAAAGAGCTTGGAGTTAAGACTAATGAGAAAGGAGAAATTATTGTTGATAGAATGACTAGGACGAATGTCAAAGGAGTTTATGCTGCCGGCGACGTCGCTGACGGAGAATTTAAGCAGTTAATAACGGGAGTTGCTGAAGGATGCACAGCTGCTTATTCGGCTTATGAATACATAGGCAGCGGGAAAAATCTTAACTGATTATAAATAAACTATTTTTATATTTTTTTAAAAGAGGAGATTGAGGAGGGTTCAGTGAAATTTTTGGATTACTTAAAACGGAAAAGAGAGGGAGGCATTGTCCTTCGGACATTTTGTCTTTTACTTCGAAAAAGAATTTATTAGAATGGGCGTCTTAAACACAAAAACAGAAGAATATTTATAGATGGGGGTTTATCTTTATTTGAATATGGCATTGAATAAAGACCAAATTCAGAAAATCAAAGAGCTTCTAAGAACTAAGCTTAACGATAAACTATCAAAATATGTAAGAGAAACAACCTCTATGCCTTTTTTGGTTAAACTTATGCAGGATTCTGAAAAAGTAGCTTCTTATTCTTTCATACATTCATTAGCTACAACTTTGGGGATGTCGGTTTATGAAAAAATTTCTGAAAAACACTTAACTTTCTCCAATCCTCTTCTTCCCAGCCTCAAAAAACTTTTTATCCAATTCAATCCCAATAAATTTTCTTCCGAGTTCTTTGCATGCAACTCCTGTTGAACCAACCCCCATAAAAGGGTCAAGAACAACGTCGCCCTCGTTAGACGCAACTTCAATTAATTTTCTCAAAACTCTTAATGGTTTTTGTGTTGGATGAAATGGATTTTTCAATCTTTCAGCCCCCATGCAAATTGGAGTTTCAATAAAATTATGCATTTCATTTTGTTTTCCAAAATTCCAAATATGTCCTTTGTTCCATAAACAAACAATTAATTCGCAACTATTTAGAAAACCTGCTTTGTGAATTTTTGGAACAGGATTTGTTTTATGCCAAACCATAAACTGAAAAGTATCAAATTCAGAATCAAAAGCTTCATGCCATTTTCCAATTAAATTATAACTTGTAAAAACAAATATATTTCCTGTCGGTTTCAAAACTCTTTTAAATTCTCTAACCCAATCTGACGGAGTAAATTCTTTTTTATCCCACTCAGCTAAATCATTATTTATTTCTTTTCTCCACGAAAGTTTAATATTACCTGTTGAATATTTACTAAGATTATATGGCGGGTCTGTTAAAATTAAATCAATAGAATTATCGGGAAATTTTTTAATTAATTTATAACTATCTCCACACATCAAATTAAGATTATTCATCTTTCAAATAACTCCGTTTAATACTTTCCAAAGATTTTTTTATCAAAATAGCACTTTCTCTATAAGCAGATAAAACTATTTTGTATCCATCATCAAGTCCACAAATAAAATTCCAAAAATCCTTTCCAATCAAAAGTTCATCATTTGCGAAAAATTGTTTTACTCTTTGCTGATTCCATGGCTTATTTTCTCCAAAACGATTGTAAGCTGTTGCAAAAAAGATTTTTATTTTTTCATTCTTATTGAGGGTATTTGCCAAAATTGCATATTGTTCAAGTATGGCTTCTTTTTCAGAACGGGCTTTTTTATTATCCAGATCTCCGCCAATTTTTAGTTCAATTAAATAATGGTTTCCTGTTTTCTTATCGATGAGATAATAATCACTATCATGTCGCTTTGATTTTGCGTTCCTGTGAATTTTATTTCTTAAAATTTTATAATCTTCAACAGAAGGTTTTATCTCGTGCCTTTTGTATTGCTCAAGAAGTTCGGCAATAATTCTTGTTTGTTCCGCACTTAAAGGTCCCTGGACATTTTTATTTACTTCAAAATTTAATTTGGCAATATTAATCGCCAGAGCTTCAAGCATATTTCCCAAAGAACTGTCAAGAGAACGAACTAAAGCGGCATAATATTGAATGTCTTTTCCAAGAGCTTCAATAAATACGTTATGGATTTTCATGTTTATTGTTCCTTCGGGGTTATCTACTTCCCCCTGATGCCTTGCTTCAAAACCTTTAGCAAAAGATTCAACAGAAGAATGAACTAATGCTTTAATCGCCTCTTTCAAATCAATTTTTTTGCTTTTTTCCGTCATTCTTTATTACACCAATATTAGTTTACTATGTTAATATATAAACCTTACCAACTTTGGTGTATGCATAGGGAATCAAATATAAAAAATAAAGAACTCTTTGTAAAAATAAAAGAGTTATCAAATCCGAGTAAATTTCACATTTTAGAAGTTCTTCAAAACGGGAAAATTAATATAACTCTCCTTGCAAAAAAAGTAAATCTTGCTTTTAACAAATGTTCTAATTATTGCTCTGATTTAGAAAAGAAAAATTTTATTACGAAAGAAAGAGAAGGAAAAAATGTTCTTGTTGAATGTAATTTGAACCTGAATAAATTGAAGAGCATTCTTTAAAACAGGATGCCTCAATTTATCAACAACTCTCAACAGATTCTTTTACAGCAGTTTTTAGCACAACATCCAAATCACACAACAATCCCGCCTCAACTCCCTTTGAAGCATTAATTATCTCATCTTCAGTTAATCTCCTTCCAAATAATCTTATTGATTCTTGTTGCAAATCCTCAACAATCATTGTAAAAATCTGTCTTTCATCAAATGTTTGTTCATTCATTTTTTATTAAATTCTTTCACATATTTAAAGATAACTGAACGTGCTTTGTCGTATCAGATTCTCTTAAATGCGAGAAAGATAATGCCCAGTTTAAATCTTTCCCTAACTGGCTTTTCCACGACTCTTGTTTTTTAACTAAATTTTCATCATAATATTCTTTTAATTCATTTAGATTGACTTTTATTTTCTTTTCTTCATCAAGATATTTCTTAATTTTTGCGTACTGGATTAGATAACTAATATTGGAAGTAGTTACTGGTCTATCTAAATAATCACTCGCCCATTAAGATGCCTGACCTACGGATAAAAGTTCTTGGCTCATTTTTCCCCTCTTTTTGTTTTTTCTTCCATGAATACTTCTATACTTCTTGACAAGGCAACAGCATTTTTCTTACAAAATTCCCTATATTTTTCGTAAGTGTCTTCATCAAGACTTAGAGTCACATTTTTTTGAACCATTTCATTTTCCTCATTTGTATTCAAATGTAAATAAATGAGCATTCTATATAAATCTTTTGGTCCATTCAGTATCTCCGATAGTTATAAACAGATTTTAGAATTCTAAATTATTGAGACAAAAAAGTTGACGATTGGGGCAGGTCTTCGACGAAGCAAAATATATATCAAAACAAAGTTTTGCAATCTAAGTTTTTCTACTTGCAGGAAATTTCTTTTTTCTAAAAAGAAAGAACCTTTAGCGGGAGATTAGAGTTCTAAAATGATAAAAACTCACCGGGGATACTGGAGCGACGAAAAGGCAATTTAGCAAAGTGAAAGACAATCTTTGGATGGATTGCTGAAGGATTCATAATTAAAAACCTATCATAAATTTAGAGATAATTAATTTTTCGTTTTGTGAATTTGGGCGAGATCATTGCAGGTTTATTTGGAGAGATTTATATTTTGATTAATCAAGTTGCACACCTAAAAAAATTATTTTTTAAATATTTGAAGGCTACTTTTCTAAACATTATGCTGTGTTGCGTGACTCTAAGAGCAAAAAATAAATCATCCTTGTTCAAGTTAAGTCATTATTATAATGACGGAGTTTATGCAAGATATAATTTGTAATCTCGCCATAAGAGTATGCTTGAGCAAAATATTTTTCTTTCGCCTTTAATTAACAAAGTACAAAATTAATAACAAACATCAAACTTCTGTTCTGCAAGAACAGTTACGCGGCTTTGCTATTTTATAACTCCATTGTGCAACAATGCAAAATATTAGGCTACATCCCAAATTAAATTTATATGTTTCATTCATAAAAAATGGGCGGAGGAAATCACCCCACATGAGGTTCGGGATTTCCCTGAGGGCGGGGAAAGGATAGTGAATGAAACATGGGAAAGGATAATGAATGAAACATACTAATTTGGGATGTAGCCAAAATATTAGCAAAGTTTAAAATCTTCTCTAATCTTTCTCTTTTATGGGATACGATTATGAAAAATTGGGACTGAAATCGGGACTTGAAATTCATCAGCAGTTGAATACACGGAAGCTTTTTTGCAGCTGCCCTTCGATTTTGAGAAATGATGAGCCTTCCCGCAGGATTGTCCGGGAATTAAATCCGGTTATTGGAGAAACCGGGACGATTGATGTCGCCGCCTTGCATGAAAAGGAAAAAGGAAAGACATTTGTTTACGAAGTTTATGATACCAACTGTCTTGTTGAACTTGACGAGGAGCCCCCGCACAAAATTAACGAAGACGCTCTCCGAATTGGAATTCAGATTTCTCTTCTTTTAAATTGTAAACTTTTTCCTGTTTCACAAGTTATGAGAAAAATGGTTATTGATGGCTCAAATACTGCCGGATTTCAAAGAACAGTGATGATTGCTCACGACGGCTTTATTGAAACTTCTTTGGGGAGAGTTGGAATAGAATCCTTAGCGCTTGAAGAAGATTCTGCCAGAAAGATTTCTGTTAACGGCAAAAAAGTTGTTTATCGGCTCGATAGATTGGGAATTCCCCTGGTTGAAATTACTACAAAGCCAGATTTGAAAACCCCTGAGCAAATTAAGGAAGCCGCCCTGAAGATTGGCGAAATTATTCGCTCTTGCGATGTTCGTCGGGGAATCGGAACGATAAGGCAGGATGTTAATATTTCAATAAAAGGAAGCGAAAGAGTTGAGATTAAAGGATTTCAGGACCCAAAAATGATGATTAAAACAATTGATAATGAAATTGCGAGACAGCTTGAATGTCTTAAGGGAAAAAAATGCAAAAGCGAAGTTAGGAATTCCCTCCCTGACGGAACGACAGAGTTTCTCAGACCGATGCCTGGCTCCGCAAGAATGTATCCTGAAACAGACGTTCCCCTTTTGAAGATTAGCAAATCATTTTTAGATGAAATAAAAAAGAATTTGCCGAAGCTTTCTTCTGAAAATAAAAAATATCTTAAAGAATTTGGACTTAATGAAGAATTGATTAAATTGCTTTTAAAACAAAAAAGAATTGAAGAATTTAAAACATTAACCCATGCAACTGATGATTATAATTTCATTGCTAAAATTTTAACGATATTCATTCCTGAAATTGCTAAAAAATCCGGGAAGAAAATAAGTGACGTCGAAAATATTTTGAATTTGGATGTTTTGGAATCTGTTTTAGAAAATGTCGGGAAGAAAATATCTAAAAATGATGTGAGGAATGTTCTTTGGAAAATTGTAATGGGCAAATCTGTTGGAGAATCCATGCAAAAACCCAGCATTGATGTAAAAAGTGAAATTGAAAAATTGATTAAAGAAAAGCCGGGACTTTCAAAAGGTGCTTATATGGGTTTGATAATGGGAAAGTTTAAAGGAATGATTAATGGTAAGGAAGTAATGGAAGTTCTTGACGATGAATTAAAAGATAAAGATTAGTAAGAAAGAAGTTAAAAAAGAGTTATGAAATATTAACCGATAAATATTTATAGAAGTTTATTATTTTATATTTATGAAAAAGAGTATTATTTTGGGAATTGTTATATTGATTGGAATTATAGTAATTTTCTTTTTAAGTTATTTTAAAAGTGATATAAATGAGGTGGATAATAATAACTTAATCAATGATGATAAAAAAGGAATTTATGATTTGGGGGATTCTGATGGCCCTCCTGCCGGAGTGCATATTATTGAGATGTCTTCTTTAGGTTTTAGTCCTGCATTAATAAATATTAATGTTGGAGATGAGGTTATATTTCTTGGTATTGATGAAAGTAATAGGTGGCCCGCTTCTAATGTTCATCCAACTCATACATCTTATCCTGGTTCAGGAATACAAAAATGTGAAATGGCAGAAAAAAATACGATTTTTGATTCTTGTGGGAGCATAGCAGGGGGTAAAGAATGGAGTTTTATTTTTAATGAAATTGGTGAGTGGAATTATCATGATCACATGGAACCAAGTAAGTCAGGAAAGATTATCGTTTTTGGACATTTTTAAAATTATCATCGAATCATCCCACTGACTACCCAAGCCGCGATTATTCCGAAAACTCCGGCGACGATTGCCACTACGATCCAGCTGTTTGAACCCGAAACTGCGCCAAGTGCTCCACCTATTGCTGCTGAAATTCCGGATATTAATAACCTCTTTGTTTTTTCTTTCATTTTTATTTTATCTCAATTCCCAACTCTTTTAATCTTTTAAGATGGCTTTGCATTATCGCTTCAACGTTCCCGACAATTTTAACAAGTTCGTTTCTCTCACCCATTAAAGTATTGAGGGCTCCTTTGTGAAATCCAATTTCTTCATCCTGATTTTTGAATCCCTGAGGTTTCGCTTTTTCCTTTGGGCTGTTTATCTGAGATTCCAGTTCGTTCTCTAAATTTTTATCTTCTGACATGGTTTTCTTAAAAAAAGTTGATTAATAAAGTTTGGGGTTTGGCTGGCTCCATCCCAAATTAAATTTATATGTTTCGTTCATAAAACGTAGGCGAGGGGATCTCCAACAAAAGGTTAGGGATTTCTCTAAAGGTGGGGAACAGGTAATGAATAAAATGTACTAACTTGGGATGGATGCGGTTTGGCTGCAAAAACTTAATAAACCCGCCTTATTTTTATTAAGCATGGACAGAACTTATATAAAAGATGCTTTTAAGAAAAGCGGGGAGATTTTACTTAAAGGATGGGTTCATGAGGTTAGAGACATTCGAAAAATTCGGTTTCTTATTTTGAAGGATATTACAGGAAGAATTCAGGTAACCGGAATTGAAGGTAAAACTAAGGCGGATGTTTTTAAGAAATTTGCGGAACTAAAGAGAGAATCAGTTGTTGAAGTTGTTGGTGAGTTAAAAACTTCTAAAGATGCGCGTGGAGGAAAAGAAATTTTTCCTTCATCTATTGAGATTATTGCCAAAGCAAAAGAGCCCTTGCCCGTCGATGTTTCTGATAAATCCAAAAGTGAATTGTCTACTAGGCTTGATTATAGATTTTTAGATTTGCATTCAAAAAGGACGCAGAGTATTTTTAAGGTTCAGTCAACGATTATTCAGGCATACAGGGAATTTATGACAAATGAAGGTGCGATTGAATTTATTCTTCCTTCAATTATTAGTTCTTCCAGCGAGGGTGGAACCGAAACTTTTAAAGTTAAATATTTTGACAAGGAAGTTTATCTTTCTCAAAGTTGCCAGCTTTACAAACAGATGCTTGCTTGCTCAATGGAAAAGGCGTTTGCGGTTTTTACTGCCTGGAGGGCTGAAAAACATAATACTCTCAGGCATCTGAACGAGTCCAGACAACTGGATTATGAAGAGGCGTTCGCCGACGATAAAAAAGTTATGGATGTGATGGGAAAATGTATTCAGTTTATTGTAAAAAAAATAATTGAAGTGAATAAAGATGAATTGGAATTTTTGGAGGTAAAATTGAATATCCCTAAGGTAAAGTATATAACTTTTGAAAAAACTAATGAGCTTTTTAAAAAAGAAGGAGTAAAAATTGAAAAGACGGATTTGACGGGGGAAGGAGAAAAAAAGTTGGGGGAACTTTATCCTGATACGATTGTTTTTGTTCACGATTGGCCAATTGAAGGAAAGCCATTTTACATTATGCCTTTTGGGGATAGCTCTTCAAAAGGATTTGATGCTATCTGGATGGGAATGGAAATCTGTTCCGGGGGGCAGAGAATTCATATTCCGGAGCTTTTGGAAAAAAGGTTAAAAGCAAATGGCCTTGACCTGAAAGATTTCAAGAGTTATGTTGATTCTTTTAGATACGGCGCTCCACCCCACGCTGGTTGGGCAATTGGGTTGGAAAGATTAACGATGCTTGCTTTAGGATTGAATAATATTCGGGAAGCCGTTTTATTTCCAAGGGATAGGGATAGAGTTGTTCCCTGATTTATAATCAATCTTTATATCTGTATCTTAAACCATCGCCTTTGCTTCTTGGAACAATGTGAAAATGCAGATGGGGAACTTCCTGTTGGGCCGACTTGAAATTGCTTTGAACTAAATTGAATCCGTTGCCTTCTTTTTGAGAAACCCACTCTCCGCCTCTTTTTTTGATAATCTTAATTAGTTCATTTCCTAATTCGTTTGGCATATCCAAGATGGTTGCATAGTGTTTTTTTGGAATAATTAGTGCGTGTCCTTTTGAAACCGGGGAAACATCTAAGATGCCTATGAAATTTTCGCTTTCCAAAATTTTTTCAGACGGAACTTCTCCTTTAACGAGCTTGCAAAATATACATTTTTCATTCATTTTTGTTTTAAGAGAAAAGAGGTTATAAATTTTAGTATAATTTCAGTTGATTGAACTAAACCAACTTATTTTTTAGCTTTTTCATATTCGGTAAATACCTCTAAAATATG
>Ga0210057_1008787_pt1 | contig 11856 bp, 11 predicted proteins | sample CryGeyCG2114_010_2_FD_183968 | JGI IMG/M metagenome (GOLD analysis project Ga0210057, IMG submission 183968) | Groundwater microbial communities from aquifer - Crystal Geyser CG10_big_fil_rev_8/21/14_0.10 (SPAdes) (version 2) | ecosystem: Environmental > Aquatic > Deep subsurface > Groundwater ...
CGTCTTATTTTATTACGTTTTTAATTTATTTATTTTTCGACCCTCCGCAAGTAATTAGATTATTACCCGCTTACGCTGATTTTACCATAAAAAAGCTTTTTAAAAAATATCAATTGGGGATAACTAACTATTGCCCAAACACTCAAAAGTAATCGTATCCACATAATTTCCCGCCTTATTCAAACCGCTGATAGTCGCTTTGAAATTAACTATGGTTTCTTTGCCGCTAATCGGGTCGTCTGATGAAGTTAGCGTCTGGTCAGTTGTCGCGAAAGCGCCAACATCATCGCTTTCCCAGGTTTTATTGTAAGCGGCGTCTATCAGCAATTCCACTCCGGTGCCAGCCGTGGTTGTGGCGGCCTGAATGCCATAGCCTTCGCTGCCAGCCGATAGCGTGGCCGCCGAAGAGTTAATCAAATCACCGGCGCCGGCGCTATATAGACCCGGGTTGGAAGTATTGCCGGCATCCTTGACGTATAGAGTACAGCCAAGCGCGTAATTACAGGCCATGGTTGTCGTAGCGGTGGAAGTAGCCGTAAAAATCGCCGAGGTGGTCAAAGTTTCAAAACCGGTCTGAGCCAGAGCGGTTGAACAACTAACACTGGTTGTTATATCAGCATTTAATCCGACGGTGTCGGTGGCCGCCTTAGTTAAGTCGGGAGATGAAAACCAGCCGCCAATTATTAGCAAACCTGCTCCAATTAATATACCAACCGCAACACAGGTACTATCTTTCATAAATTTGGATTTGTCGTCTTATTTTATTACGTTTTTAATTTATTTATTTTTCGACCCTCCGCAAGTAATTAGATTATTACCCGCTTACGCTGATTTTACCATAAAAAAGCTTTTTAAAAAATATCAATTGGGGATAACTAATTAATTACCCAAACATTCAAAAGTAATCGTATCCACATAATTTCCCGGTTTATTCACCCCGCTGATAGCCGCTTTAAAAGTAACCACGGTTTCTTTGCTGTCAAAAGTACTCGCCGCCGAAGTTAGCGTCTGATTAGTTGTCGCTAAAGCGCCAACATCGTCGCCGGTTTTTTTATAGGCGGCGTCTATCAGCAATTCCACTCCGGTGCCAGCCGTGGTTGTGGCCGCCTGAATGCCATAGCCTTCAACGCCGGCCGATAAAGTGGCGGCCGAGGAGTTGATCAAATCACCGGCGCCGGCGCTGTATAGACCCGGGTTGGAAGTATTGCCGGCATCCTTGACGTATAGAGTACAACCAGCCGCGTAAGTGCAAGACATCGTTGTAGTAGCCGTGGAAGTAGCCGTAAAAATTGAATCAACAGTCAAGGTTTCAAAACCGGTCTGGGCCGGTTCAGTGGAACAGCCGACTGTCTCGGCCGGCGGCGTATAATCTATCTCAATAGTTACATAATCCACATCTACATCGGCGTTCTTCGCAGTAGCTATAATACCAATTGCAACGCCGAAGTTGGCGTTTTTAACCCAGGCGGCAGTCAGAGCGTTTCCCCATAAATCTGACGCGCTGCCCTTAGTAATAATTGTTGTGTCAGTTGTGGTCAGGGGCACTGCCGTAGAACAGTTATTTGTGCCGACTTTCGCTTTAGATGTATCAAGCAATTGACACAAATCCACTGACCCGGAACCTTTTCCGGTTCTATACCACGCATTTAGGCGAACTGTTACGCCGTTAATGGTGGAATTGTCCGGTATGGCGCTAAAGTCAAAGCCGGTTGCCTTTAAGACATAAGTCTGGTCATCGGTGTCAAAAGTCGCTGGGGTTACATTGGCTGTAGCCGCATCATCAGAATAGATACTGGTCGGCGTAGCCCAACTATTATCCGACCATGGATTTTCAGACACCGTTTCTCCAAGAGTTGGATATACTTGTCCAGTAGTATCCGCCCACGCTTCCTGAACTTCCGGCGGAAGTGGCGGATTTTGCCAAATTCGCGGCCAGCCGGAAAAAACCCAGACAAAGGCCGTTAAAAAAATCGGCAAGATAGCTAGAAAATTCTTTACCCGCCTAAATTTTTCGAAGTTAAACATAAATAAAACTTACGAACGAAAAATATATAAGAATCCCCCGCGTTGTTTACAAAAATCATTAAAATTCTTTTCTGTCGTTCTGAGTCGTTACTGGTTTGTCATTCTGAGCCGTTAGGCGAAGAATCTATTCTGTTTAGATCCTTCGGTCGCTTCGCTCCCTCAGGATGACAATGGGGCTCCGTCCTTAGGATGACAAACCGGGTCAGTTTAGATTGTTTTTTCTTCCAAAAGCGTAAACAACGCGAGTGTTTCTTACACTTTGATTAGTAAAGCGCGTTAATGCCAGTAATATCGCCTAATTCAAGCGTTCTTTTCTTAATTTCTCCAAAATCAGCGTAGCCGTACATTGTTTGCTCTGAACACTTATCTTCATAGAGGTCGTCCAAACCAACACTATGGCCAAGTTCATGCGTAGCAATATTTTCAAAATCCATCTTGCCTGTTTCTCCTATAGATGACCAGTCAAAATCAACTTGGTCATAAACCTGGTCCCATTCAATTAATTTCCGTCCGCCGGGCGGTCCTCCGAATATCCCCCAGACGACTGTTACCGCAATCGCGCCGCTCTGCCCAATATCTCCAAAATAGACCTCGTTTTTATTATCCGGGCTTTCTAAATCCACGCCATCAACCGCGCCCGAAATCTCATCGCCAAGAATTTCTTTTGAAGCCGCGTTTTCCCATTTGCTGATATTAAAAGCGAGATTATCTCTGACAAATGTCCCGTTCAGGCCTCTAATATTAGTTGGGTCAACTAGATATGGCTCAACCTCTTTCCACTTGGCTCTTTTAGAAAGAAATCCATAGCAAATGCTGGCATCTGGTTTTTCGCCACCGTCAGCGCAATCCGCGCAATCAGGACTCTCCCATCCCTGACATACGCCGTCATTGTTGCATCCGGTTGGTTTGCCAAATCCCTCTTTGTAATGAATAAAGGCGTACCCCTCTACTTTCATGCCATTATAATCAGAAGCAGATCCTAAACTAAACACTTCCGGAGAAACTTCAATCGCGCGAGCTGGTATTACTACTATGGCCTGTTTTTTAGAAGAATATCCCGGTCTGCCCGCTGAAACCACGCTAACCGAAAAAACCATCGCTCCTACTAATCCTAAAATTATATATTTTCTCATATTTTTGTTTTTGTTTTTATTTTTGACCTTTTTCCTCTTAATTATATTATTTCTACCTCGGCGGCTTCTGGTATTTGGTGCTGACCAAGACGTCTTTTAAAGAATCTATATCTTCCAAGACCACGCCGGCGCCCCTGACTACGGCAGTGAGAGGGTCCTCCACTAATTTAACCGGCATCTCGGTCTGCTCGGCAATCAGTTTATCCAGACCGCGCAACAAGCTTCCGCCGCCGACTAGGTATATCCCCCGGCGCATAATATCGGCAACCAGTTCGGGCGGCGTTTCTTCAATCGTGCCTTTGACGGCGTTAACTAATGTTTTAATTGAGCGGCTAAGCGCTTTCCTAATTTGGCTGTCGTCAACGATAATCTCTTTCGGCAGACCGGTAACAATGTCCCGGCCGCACATGGTCGTCTCTATTTTTTCCTCTAACGGATGGGCTGAACCGATGGCCAATTTAATGTCTTCGGCGGTTTTTTCTCCCAGCAAAAGATTAAATTCGTCCCGAGCGTAATTAATAATGTCTTCGTTGAGTTTGTCGCCGGCTATCCTTAAGCTCCGGCTGACAACAATTCCGCCCAAAGAAATTACCGCTATCTCGCTGGTTCCGCCGCCAATGTCAATAAGCATATTGCCGGCCGCTTCCTGAATTGGCAGACGAATGCCAATCGCCGCCGCCATCGGTTCTTCAATCAGATAAACCTCTCTGGCGCCGGCGTTTCTGGTAGCGTCTTCCACCGCCTTTTTTTCCACTTCGGTAACGCCGGAAGGAATACCGACCACCACTCTTGGCCGCGGCAAGATGGAAAAACTTTCCCGATGAACTTTGTCAATAAAAAATTTGAGCATTTGCTCGGTAACTTCAAAGTCGGAAACTACGCCGGCAACCAGCGGCCGGGAAGCGACAATATGCGCCGGTGTCCGGCCAACCATCTTTTTTGCCTCTCGGCCGATAGATAAAATCTGTCCGGTTTTTTGATTGATGGCGACAACCGAGGGCTCATTAATGATAATTCCCCGCCCCCTAACATAAACAAGGGTATTGGCCGTTCCCAGGTCAATACCGATATCTTTTGAAAAAAATCCGAACAAATTATTTAACACAAGCAATTATATCCTTTATTTTTACCAATTCCATTTCCTCACTATCTCTTTTTTTGATTTCAACCGAATCTTTTTCAATCGTTTTGCCGCTCACCACCGTCCGATAAGGAATACCGATTAAATCCGCGTCGGCGAATTTCTCGCCGGCCGATTTACCTACCCGGTCATCGTATAAAACCTCTATCCCGGCTTTGCTCAGATCGCTGTAAATTTCTTCTGCCTTTTCCCGGCTGGTTTCGTCAATAGAAATTAAATGGACCTTGAATGGCGCGACAGCTTCCGGCCAAATAATTCCCTTCTTATCGTTAAATTTTTCAACTAAGACGCCCATAGTCCGCGTTGTCCCCCAGCCATAGCAGCCCATAATCGGATAAGATTGTTGGCCGCCTTGAGCGGTATAGGTTAAGCCAAAGTCCTGGCTATATTTCTGCCCCAAGTCAAAAACATTGCCGACTTCCGAGGCCTTGGCTTTCAGGAGTTTATCTTGGCCGCACTTAGGACAAACGGCGCGCTGTTTTTGTTTGACAATAACGGAATTGACGCAAAACTCGCAGGCCGGACAGTACAGAATATCATCCTCGCCGGCATCGGTCAAAACCATAAACTCGTAGGAAATTTTTTCCGAAAAAGACCCGCCCGAGGCCTCGGTCACTTTAGCCGTCAAGCCGAGTTTTTGATACGCTCGCAGGTAGGCCTTTTTGACTATTCCGTAAAATTTTTCAAAATCTTCCTGATTGGCATGAAAACTGTACATATCCTTCATTTCAAACTCCCGTCCGCGCAAGATCCCCGATTTGGCCCTTAATTCGTCGCGGTATTTCCAATGAATCTGATAAATCGCCAAGGGCAGATCTTTGTAGCTTTTGATTGTTTCTTTGGCAATGGGAGTGATTATTTCTTCGTGGCTCTGGCCCAAAGCGTAATCTTTGCCGGTCCGGCTTTTGAGTTTAAACAAGACATCAATTTTGTCCCAACCACCGGTGGTTTGCCAATTCTTTGCCGGATGGAGCACCGGCATCAAAATTTCCTGTCCGCCGACAGCATCCATCTCTTGGCGGATTATCTCTCTAACTTTATTTAAGACCCTCAGGCCCAAGGGCAAATAAGCATAAACGCCAGCCATGACTTTATAAATAAAACCGCCTCTGGCCAGCAACTGGGCGTTTAAAGTAATTTCGTCTCTGGGCGCGTTTTTCGCCGTTTTGGTAAAAAGTTTTGACTGCCTCATATAAATTTATCTTATCACAAATAAAAAAAGCCCGCAAAGGGGCAAGGCCCCAAGGGGGCTCATTAAATATCGGTAATTGGAAAAACTACGACTTAATTTCTAAAGCCAGAATCCTTTCCTCGTGATTCACTATCTTTTTGTCGTGTTTTTTGTAAAGATCAAACGACGCTACGCTTTCATCGTTCAAATCGGTCAGTTTTTTCAAAATTTTATCCTGTTGATTTAAAATTTTGTTAATCTTATTATCTTTCTTCCCAAGATCTTTTTTAATTTCTCCGCTAAACTTGTCAAATCTAAAATCAAGCGCTTCAAGAATCGTCTCGCTCTGCGATTCCATTGCCTTATCTATCTTTACATCAAATGCCTTGGTCTGCGATTCCAACTTTACATCAACTTCTCTTAGAATAGTTTTACTCTGCGAGGACAAAGCTTTATCCAAATCGCCGACAGTCACTTGCTTATTTTTATTTCTTTTTTTAGTTTTCTTCAACATTGTTTGTATTATATCTTAAAACAGTTTTCAAAACAACTTAACGATGTCATGCCAAGTAATGGCCACCATTAGAAGGATAAGGAAAACAAAACCCAGCGTATGGGAAAGTCCTTCCACTTTTTGGCTCACTGGCGAACCTTTTATCTTCTCCAGCGCCAGAAAAATTAGACGGCCGCCATCCAGCGCCGGAAGCGGCAGAATATTGATAATGGCCAAGTTAATGCTTAAAATCGCCGTCAACTGCAGGACATAAATAAAACCAAGCTGGGCCGCCTGGCCGGTCAGATTGAAAATATAAACTGGTCCGCCGCCTTCTATCATTGCCCGGCCGGTAGTTATCAGCTGCCAAATTATAAGACCTAAAGTATAACAGATAAGCCAAAGTAACGAAAAAGAATCCGCCAAACCGGAAATTATCGCCCGATACCACGGCTGGGAAATAATAGCGGTTTGAACCAAAGCCACTCCTAAAAATTCGCCGGCTTGAGGCGGCTCAGACAAAAGAGTGATTGATTTTTCCAAAACCTCATTGCCGCGCCCGATAAGCACGACAATCTCTTCTCCTCTGTGGCGGCTGGTAAAATTTTGAACCTGGCTAATCTCCGCCACGCCTATAACCGATGAATCGCTGGTAAAACTAATAATCTGGTCGCCTATCCTCAATCCCGCTTCGTCGGCGGGCAAACCGGGAACGACTTGGGCGATTTGAACTTTCAAATCCTTGAAATTTCCGCTGGCGGCGTCTTCTATGGCAGTCGGCAACCCGACAAAATGGCCGACCGAAAGCAGAAAGATTGCTAAAAACAAGTTCATCAAAACGCCGGCCGACAAAATCAGAGCGCGAATTTTAAGCGGAAAATTGTAAAACGCCCGCGCTTTATCTTTTTTTTCTTCTTCCTTTCCTTCTCCATTTTCCCCGTAAATTTTAACAAAACCGCCAATAGGAAAAAGATTGATTGAATAAATTGTCTCTCCTTTTTTGATGGAAAAAATCCGCGGAGGAAAACCAAAGCCAAATTCTTCCACTTTGGCGCCGGCTTTCTTGGCAGTGATAAAATGGCCAAACTCATGGACAAAAACCAGAAGACCAAGGACTAAAATAAAAATAATAACCGTTAAAAACATATTATTTTAAACTACACCTCCATAATTTCATTTTCTTTTCTTTTTCTTATTTCGTCTATCTTATCATTATACTCATCCACTAATTCCTGTAATTCGTTTTTGGCGCGAAATTTGTCGTCTTCGCGAATTTCCTTTTGTTGTTCCATATCCTGGATTTGCCGCCAGACTTCTTCTCGGCGGCGGCGAACGCTGATTTTTGACTCCTCGGCTTTCTCATGGACAATTTTAACCAATTCTTTTCTTCTCTCCTCGCTTAACGGCGGAACTTTCAATTGAATTGAGTCATCGTTGACCGACGGCGTCAAACCCAATTTTGACTGGCCGATCGCTTTTTCAATCTGACTGATAATGGCTTTATCCCATGGGCGAACAAGTATCATTCTTGGTTCGGGCGTCTGAATAGAGGCCAACTGCTTTAATGGCATTATTTGTCCGTAGGCCTCCACCTCCAGATTTTCCAACAAACCCGGCGTCGCCCGGCCGACTTGCAGTCCGGTAAGTTCGCTTTTCAGGTATTCAATGGTTTTATCCAAATAAGGTCTTAAATTTTTGACTATCGGCTGCTCCATATAGTTTCAAATCTCAAGCATTAAAACTTCTAAGACCAATCTGGCGTTAAGGCCTGAATTGCCTAAAAGCCAGTCGGATTTTTTAATCGCCCGGATTATTTCTCCCAACTTCGCGGAAGAATAACTTTTCTGGCACTGGACGGCCTCCGGATAGGTAATCAAATCGGGACAATTGTTTTTAAGCAAGACCAAATCCCTAAACCAAAACAGCCAACGATTGATGATTTGGCGGGTCAGAGGAATATTTTTTGACATTTCTTCGGCGACGCGATAACGTTCGTTTATTCCAGAAACAAGAATTTTTTTCAACTGTCCGATAATTTTTTCTTCTTCTTTTAAAAGTTCCGGATTGTTTAAATATTCTATCGCCAAGCCGGGTCGGCCATTGGCTAAACGGATAATTCGTCCGATATTGGGCGAGTTTCCGCCGATTGACCTTAGCCCTTTCTCAATTTCACTTTTTGCCACCGGTAAAAAGTTGACTAATTGACAGCGGGAAACAATCGTCGGCAAAAGCATTTTGGGATTTGAGGTGATAAGAATCATAACCGTTTTGCCCAACGGCTCTTCTAATGTTTTTAAAAGGCAATTGCCCGCCTCCGGCGTCATCTTTTCCGCTCTGTCTATTAGCGCAATTTTATAGGACAAGACCTGAGGACGCAATGACATCTGATGTTGAATTTTTCTCGCTTCGTCTATGCCGATTTCCAATTCCTTTTTGACACCGTCTTTTTCCGCAACTTCCGGTTCAATAATTAAAATATCGGGAATTATTTTCCCCTTGACTTCTTGGCCGACCAAATGTTTAATAAATCCCAACGCCACGGTCTTTTTACCTAAATGCGCCGGACCGGCAAACAAGTAAGCGTGAGCTAACCGCCCATTTTCAGCGCTTTTTTTTAGGAAATTCAAAATTCTTTGATGGCCGATAAGCATAATTCTATTTTATCATAAGCTGCCGCTCTTTTCAAGCGCCTGTATGACGAATTCTCTAAAATCTATTTCAAACCTCTCGCGGGAAAATTTTTCAACCGCTTTCCTGATAACCAAGGGGGAATAACTACTTAAATTAAGCGTTAGCCGCCGAACGCCATCGGCCAGCGATTCTACCGCTAAATCATCAAAAAACTCGCCGGTAATTCCCTCTATCACTGTCTCGGTCGCCCCTCCTTTCCGATAAGCCAAAACCGGCCGGCCGAAACTCATCGCTTCTACCGGCGCGATGCCGAAATCGTCCTCGCCGGGGAAAATCATCGCCAGGCAATTTTGATAGTAATATTTAACAATGGCATCCGGCTGCCAGCCAAGAAATTTGATGTTGCCGAGGGCCATTTTCTCCAATCTTTTTTTTTCCGGTCCTTGCCCGATAATAATCAACGGCAAGTCCAATTTATTAAACGCTTCCACTGCCAGATTAATTTTTTTGTACGGAGTCAATTGCGAGACAATCAGAAAATATTTTTCCTTGGGAATATCGGTTATTGTTGAAAAAACTTGTTTCATCCCCAAATCAACCGGCGGATAGATAATTTTTGACTCTTTGCCGTAATACCGCTTAATCCGCCAAGCAGTGGTTTTGGAATTGGCGATAAAATAATCTACTCTTTCCGCCGCCGACCGATCCCACATCCGGATATAGTGCATGAGCAGGCGCGCCGCCAGGCTAAGCAAAAAACCTTTTTTTTGCTCGCCGATATAATTAGAGTAATAATCCCAACTAAACCGCATCGGGCTGTGGCAATAACAGATATGAACGGCTTTCGGACGGCTAATCACGCCTTTGATAAAACTACTTGACGACGAAATCACCAAATCGTATTCCCTTAAATCAAAACTTTCTGCCGCCGTCGGCAAAAAAGGCAAAAGATATTTATGATTTTTCCGCCAAATTTTGGGAAACTTTTGTAAAAATGAAGTTCCGATCTCCGTTTTGGGAAAATATTTTCCCATTTCCTTTTTATCATAAAGCAAGGTATAGATATCGGCTCTGGGAAAAATTTGGCGTAAATTAAAAAAGACCCTCTCGGCCCCTCCGCATCTAATCAGATAATCATGGATCAAAGCGACTTTCATCCTTGACAATTTTAATTTGTTAATTCTTTCAGCGTCCTTCTGGCGCATTTTTGCCAGGAAAACTTTTTGACATTTTGGTACCCTTGTTCTATTAATCTTTTTTTAAAATCGGCGTCGTCTATAATTTTATACATTGCCCGACAAATTTGTTCAATTTCCGGCCTAATCAGAATCGCGCCCTGGCCCGCCACTTCCGGCATTGAAGAAACATCGGAAGTTATCACTGGACAGCCGCTCGCTTGCGCTTCTAAAATCGGCAAGCCAAACCCTTCGTAAAAAGAAGGAAAAACAAACCCTTCGGCCAGACCAAGCAATCGCCATTTTTCTCTTTCGCCGATATACCCCAATTCTATAATATCGTCTTTAAATTTCAACCGGTTAATCTTTGATTTTATCTTTTTATAGCCGAATCCGGCTGGCCCGGCCAAAACCAATTTGTGCGGCAGTTGATATCTCTTTTTTAACATCTCAAATCCGCCTATTAGACCAGCCATATTTTTCTTTTCTTCCAGACGGCCAAGATAGAGAAAATATTCACCTAAATTATTTCCTTCTTGTCTAACATCGGCGTCTGGAATTTTCACTCCATGATGAACAACCGCTACCTTTCCCGGATTGGCGCCGTAAAGCTTAATCAAATCATTTTTAGTATTTTCTGAAACGGCAATAATTTTGCTGGCGTTCCTTACGGCGTATTTTGCGCCCCATCTTAGATAGGTCAGGCGCTTTTTAGGATACATTTCGGGAAAATATTCGTATTCCAACCCATGAATTGTCACCACCGAATTTTTAGGATGGACTAAAGGAAGAACATGAACCGGGATAAATAAAACCTCCGGCTTTTTAAAAATCATTCCACCGGCCAGCCGCGCCTGCGTCCAAAACGGCAAAGGCCAATTCAGCTCTCTTGTCTTAAAATTATCCGGCAGGCCGAAACCAAATTCCGCCCGACTGGGAGAAAATAAAATAAAGCGATGCTTCTTACTTTCCTTTAGCATCGTCAGTCCCCTAAGTAATTGATAAACATATTCTTCGACGCCGGTCCTTGGCTGTTTCAGCGCCGCGGCGGCGTTAATTCCGATTTCCATAATCACTTTTTGCTCATAATGCTTTTTTTGTAGATGTCCAAATTTTCCAAAGCCAAGCCGGCGCCTTTAGCCACGCAAAGCAAGGGTTCTTTAGCCAGCCGACAGGAAACACCAGTCGCATTGTAAATCAAATTATCCAAATTCCTCAGCAAGGACCCGCCACCGGATAAAATCATCCCCCGGTCCATAATGTCGGCGACCAATTCCGGAGGCGTCCCTCTTAAAACAACTTTGACGGTTTCGACAATTTCTCTTAATTGTTCGCTGATGGCGCCTGTTATCTCATTGGTCTTTATTTCAACTATTTTTGGCAGACCGTTAACTAAATCGCGCCCTTGGACTTTCATTGACGATTCTTTTTCTTGGGGCAGGGCATCGCCAATCTTTATCTTTATCTTCTCGGCAGTTTTGTCGCCAATAGCCAGATTATGTCTTTTTCTGACATATTCGCTGATAGCGTAGTCCAGCTTATCGCCGCCAACCCTGACTGAAGCGCAAGAAACAATTCCGCCCAAAGAAATGACCGCCATTTCCGAGGTCCCGCCGCCAATATCAATAATCATATGTCCAGCCGGTTCGTTAATCGGCAGGCCGGCGCCGATGGCCGCTAAAACCGGCTCTTTGACTACATAAGCGTTTTTAGCTCCGGCCTTGATTGTCGCTTCCACCACCGCTCTTTTTTCGGTTGAAGTGATTCCCGCCGGCACCGCCACCATAATATCCGGCCGGAAAATCCGCCACCGACCCATAACTTTACCGATAAAATATCGGAGCATTGCTTCCGTTACCCGATAATCGGCAATAACGCCTTCTTTCATTGGCCGGTAAACAGCGATGGTATCCGGCGCCTTACCCAGCATCTCTTTGGCTTTGCTGCCAACCGCCATAATCCGGTTATCTTCCAAAGAAACCGCCACCACCGTTGGTTCGTTGACCACCACTCCTTTTTTTGGCAGATAGACCAAAGTGTTGGCTGTGCCTAAATCAATACCAATTTTTCTGATAAACATAATACTT
>Ga0210057_1008788_pt1 | contig 11856 bp, 16 predicted proteins | sample CryGeyCG2114_010_2_FD_183968 | JGI IMG/M metagenome (GOLD analysis project Ga0210057, IMG submission 183968) | Groundwater microbial communities from aquifer - Crystal Geyser CG10_big_fil_rev_8/21/14_0.10 (SPAdes) (version 2) | ecosystem: Environmental > Aquatic > Deep subsurface > Groundwater ...
AACGGATTAAAATGGAGTTCTGATTGCATGCGTGGGTGGAATTCTGAATTATGCTATGGTTCAATCGGTTTTACTAACAATTATCGAACTTTTTTCTCAGATCAATGCGATTCGTGTGTTGATGTTTGGTTTTCCAGAAATTGTTACGGTTGCACTAATTGCATAGGTTGTGTAAATTTACGCAACGCATCGCATTGTATTTTCAATGAAAAATATTCAAAGGAAGAATATGAGAAGAAGATGGGAGATTTGGAGCTAGATTCGTGGGCTGGATTGCAGAAATTGGAAAAGAAAGCCAAAGATTTTTCTCTTAGAAAACCCTATCGGGAATACAACGGGGATTCTTTTAACATGAATGTTTCCGGCGACCATATTTATTGGTCTAGAAATACTAAGGAAGGGTATATCGTGAATAATGCTGAAAATAGCAAGTGGTGTCAGCTTATCACAGTACAAGATACAAAAGATTGTTATGACTATACGGGGTGGGGGAATGGCGCCCAATTGATATACGAATGTTCCAATGTGGGAGAAAATGCCGGCAGTTCAAAATTTTCCTGTTTGTGTTTCCCAGATGCTTTAAATTTGGAGTATTGTATGTGGAATATAGCCGGCAAAAACAATTTCGGGTGTGTGAATTTGAAGAGAAAAAAATATTGCATCCTGAACAAAGAGTACAGCAAGGAAGAATTTGAAACATTAAAAGCACAGATTGTTGCGGATATGAAGAAAAATCCCCAAAAAGACGATAAGGAGAGAGTCTGGTCCTATGGAGAATTTTTCCCGCTTAGCCTTTGTCCTTTTCCGTACAACCATTCAAATGCCATAAAATTCGTTCCAAAAGACAAAGCTCAGGCTCTTAAGGAAGGTTATGGTTGGGCAGATATGGAATTACCTGTTCATAAAATCACCCTTCAAGTTTCATTATTGCCAGATAAAATAAAAGATACTGAAGATAATATACTGAATGAAGTTATTGGATGCGATGAATGCAAAAGGGGATACAAGATTGTGAAAGGCGAACTTGATTTGTTGCGGAAAATGAATTTGCCGGTTCCGCACAAATGCCCGAAATGCAGGGAAAACGAAAGATTTGATAGAATGACCAAGCCTAGAATGTACCATAGGCAGTGTGATAAATGTAAGACGAAAATATACACCCCTTATGCTCCGCAAGATCCGAGAATTGTTTATTGCGTGCAATGCTACCAAGCAGAGTTTCTCTAAGTTGCTCGAAAAAAGCTTTTGTGTTAAAGTGTTTCCTGTTATGTCGAAAAATAAAGTTGGCAGTATAAAGCTAAGCCCGGTGGACATGGAAGCTCGCAAAAAGCTTAATTTTAAGTCTGGGGATACAGTATCTGTATGGAGTAAGATTGCGGAAGAAAAGATATCTACCAAGGCAAATAAAAAGACAGAAAAAACTATCAAATACAGATTACAGGCATTTGAGGGTATTGTATTAGCCAGGAAACATGGTACTGAAATCGGTGCGACTTTTACCGTACGCAAGGTAGCTTCCGGAGTAGGGGTGGAAAGAATTTTCCCGCTATACTCTCCGCTAATTGACCGAATCGAAATAACCAAAAAAGCTCGAGTTCGAAAATCTAAACTATACTTTATCCGCGACAAGGCGGTAAAAGATGTTCGTAAGAAAATGCGAGCAGTAGCTCATCAGGAGGAAAAAGAAGAAGAGGTGGTAGAAGTAGCGCCTGAAGCTGTAGAAGCAGTGTCAGAAACCGCCGAGTAATTTGCTATAATTTACGCATGCGCAGGTGGCGAAACTGGTAGACGTACTACCTTGAGGTGGTAGCGCCCGCAAGGGCATGGGAGTTCAAATCTCCCCCTGCGCACAAAAGCGGATTTTATTATAATTTCTTTTACCCGCTAAACTTGCTATACTTTTTTCATGCAATCTGATGGTGGTAAAACCGAAACAACTATAAAGCCATGGGCTCTTTCTCCCGCTGAAGTCATTGAAAAATTAGGTTCTTCAGAGCTGGGCATTGCCGACAAGGAAGCCGAAAGCCGACTCGCTAAATATGGAAAAAATATTTTTACCCGCAGAGAAAAGGTGAATTTTTTCTTGCTTTTCTTGAAACAATTTCTAAGCCCGCTCATATTCTTGCTGATTGGCGCGGGCATTATCACTATCGTCCTTCACGAATGGGTTAATACTGTGATTATTTTTCTCGCAGTGTTGTTAAATGTTTGCCTAGGTTTTTATCACGAACATCATGCTGAAAATATACTGGATAAATTATTGACCTACATAAAAGACAGAGCCAAAGTTCAGAGAGACGGCAAAGAAGAAGAGATTGATTCGATTCTTTTGGTGCCTGGGGACATAGTCAAGCTTTCTTATGGCTCCCGAGTGCCGGCAGACGCCAGAATAATTTCTACAAACAACTTTTATGTGGATGAATCTGTTCTTACTGGCGAATCAATGCCGATTAATAAAGTTGTCGATTCGGTTCATATCGACTCTTTAGTGGCAGAGCGAAAAAATATTGCCCATGCGGGAAGCTTGGTGATGGGGGGGTATGCCCGAGCGGTAGTTTATGCCACAGGAAATGCAACAGAAATAGGTAAGATTGCCAGCGTAGTTTCAAAAACCAAGAGAGTTAAGACCCCCTTGCAAAAAGGCGTGGACCATCTGGCTTGGATTATCTTTTCGGCGGTTTCTGTGATCGTCATCGGCATCTTCTTTTTAGGAATTTTAAATGGAGAATCTTTGTTTCCCATGCTGGTTTTGTCGGCCGCGGTTGCTGTGGGCGCGGTGCCCGAGTCTTTGCCCATCGTGCTTACCATGATTTTAGCCATAGGTTCTGAGCGCATTGCAGACAAAAAAGGAGTAGTCCGAAAACTTACTGCCGCCGAGACTTTGGGTTCGACGACCCTTATCATGACCGACAAGACTGGAACTCTAACCAAGGCCGACATGCAGCTTGTGGGTATTTATACCAAAACAGATCTATTGTCTTCTAAAACGTACAAGCGGGACCCGGCGGTTTCGCGCTTGTCTTTATCTGAAGATCAAAAGAAGTTATTAGAGCATGCGCTCCTTAACATTGATGTCTCAGTCGAGAATAAAAGTGAAGATAAGTCTAAGTGGGTTTTTCGGGGCAGGCCATTTGAGGTAGATATAGCTAGGGCCAGTCTCGACCATGGTGTGTCTTTAGACAGTATTGTTTCGGGATCTTCTGTATCGGTTTTGCCGTTTAACTCGACTAATAAATTTTCTGTGTCCGAGAAGGATGAGAAGTGCATCATTATGGGCGCACCAGATATTTTGATAAAGAAGTCCAATCTTTCTAAAGAAGAATACGTAAAATTAGAAGAATGGATAAATGAAACCAGTCGCGGGGGAGAAAGGTTGATCGGTATTGGTATTGCAGACAAAAAACACAAAAAAGAATTTTCATTGAAGGATGTCGACGATATGAATTTCCTCGGAATGTTTGTATTTTTCGATGCTGTGAGGCCAGAGGTGCCGGCAGCGATAAAGAATATCGAATCCCACGGAGTAAAAATGGTTTTGGTCACCGGCGATCTTTCTGGCACGGCTTTGTCTGTGGCTAAAAGTATTGATTGGAAAGTGGGGGAGGAAGAGGTGATAACTGGCAGCGATATCAGAGAGCTTTCCGATGAAGAATTATCTTCTATTATTCCTAAAATAAAAATTTTCTCTAGAGTCACCCCAGAAGACAAGCTTCGCATTGGCAAGCTTTACCGAGATTTGGGAGAAATAGTGGCGATGACCGGGGACGGAGTGAATGACGCGCCGGCGCTAAAAGCCATGGATATAGGTATTTCTTTAGGTTCTGGTACAGATGTAGCAAAATCTGCCGCAGACTTGGTGCTTTTGGATGATAATTTTCAAACTATCAGCTTGGCCATTGATGAAGGGCGCAGAATACTCTCTAACATCAAAAAAGCTTTTACTTATCTCATGTCGAATTCTCTGGATGAAGTTTTTGTAATCGGGGGAAGCTTGCTCATGGGTTTCCCTTTGCCGATTACCGCCCTTCAAATAATCTGGGTCAATCTTTTCACTGGCAGTTTACCGGCGCTAGCGTTTGCTTTTGACGAAAACATGGACAAGGAAAAAAGAAAAAGTAAATTGAAAAGCGCCCATCTTATTTTCACCACGCACGTGAAAGTATTTATTTTCGGAGTGGGAATTATGAGTTCTATTCTATTATTTCTTTTATATGGATTTTTATTGAAACTTGGTTTAGATATAGCCATAGTTCGCTCTATATTTTTTGTCTGTTTTTCTTCTTACATATTGGTTGTAGCTTTTTCCTTTCGAAGCTTACATCGCCCCCTTTTTTCTTACTCAGTATTTTCAAATAAAAAGCTTAATATAAGTATTTTAGTTGCTGTTGTTATTCTGGTGATGACAATGACTATTCCTGCCATAAGAAATATATTCGAGATAGCGCCGCTGCCTGTAGTATGGCTGCCCTTTGTTCTGCTCTGGCTTTTACTGAACCTGCTTTTGGTGGAAGGGACAAAATTCTTTTTGCACAATCGAAGCCACTTATTCTCAAAAGAATATTACTTAAAATTTTTTCACGCCAAGAAATAAATAGCTTTTTAAGGTGTTTTTTGTTATAAATACCGTTACATGGTGCCTATGGTGTAGCGGTAGCACAGAAGCTTGTGGAGCTTTTAGTTCCGGTTCAACCCCGGATAGGCACCCCCGCATTGACCCTACTCTTAGCAGAGTTATAATTAAATAAAGGTCAATTATTAATTTCTAAATTAAATAATTTTATGTCGAAAAATGAAAATGTGGCCATAATATCTTCGGCACTTTTTACTGCCGTAGCGTTTGGTCATTTCTTGAGAATTGTAACCGGAGCCTCGCTTACTATCGGAGGAGTGGAGATATCCGTATGGGCTAGTGTGATAGTGGTTATTGTGACGGCAACTCTGGCCGTGCTCAATTGCCGAACGCTCGGTAGGCCGACCAAAGTGCATTGGCTAAAATGGTTCGAATGGCTATTCGTATTTGATGCCCTGGTATGTTTCTACTCATGGGTGACAGGACTTTCCTATTGGGGATTTTCCACCACCGCGTTTGGCTGGATCGTATTGTTTGATGTTGTTGTTATTATCATTCTTAATTATTATGCCAAGAAAGCTTCTTCGCAAATGATGACTCAATAGACATTATTACAAAAATATAAACACAAAAGCCCTCATTGCGAGGGTTTTTGTTGTATAATAAGAAAGTAAAGATATGGCTACGAAGAATCACAATTTTTTGGTAAGTTTGCTTTTTGGCGAGGGCGGTGTGGAACGAAAGCGAATATTTCGCAGTATTAAAGCTCGAGCAGATGCAGAGCGAACAATGACCGAACGCGTTGCAGATTGGATGACTGCTAGTTTCGGCAGTATGACCTTTCTAATTTTAAATGCTGTTGTCTTCGTAGTATGGATATTGGTAAACGTTATTGACATAGCGGGGATCCCGCAATTTGATCCATATCCCTTTAATTTTTTGACTATGGCGGTTTCCCTAGAAGCTATTTTTCTATCAGTATTTGTACTTATTTCCCAAAATCGCAATTCTAAAGTTGACGACTTGCGCTCAGAAACTCATTTACAGTTAAACCTTATTTCTGAACGAGAAATTACTAAAATCTTGAAGTTAATGGAAGTTATTGTCGAGAAAGAGGGGATAGATCTTTCAAAAGATTTAGAGTTACAGAGAATGCTAAAGCCTCTAACCGAAGGACAAGTAGAGAAAAAGTTAGGTAAAGAAATTTCTATTTAACTAGATTTTTATTCCTCTAAATCTTCTAGTCGTTTCTCGATACGGTTCATGGTGTTCTGTAAATTTTTTAGCCGGCTTTCCTCGGTTTCTATTTCTTTAAGATTTTTTTCAGTTAATTTCTTTTCACCAATCAGGCCGGAAATGATTAGTTTGTTTCCGATAAATGCCGAAACGAATACTCCAGTTATAAGGAGGATGAAAGATCCTAAGATTAAAGAATCAAAGCTTGCTATATTTAGGTCATCTGCCGTATGCCACACTCCGCGCCAAAACAAGACGATGCCCACACCGCCGATGAAAGCATATAAAATAGGGTAATGGCTTAGCTTTCCACGTACCTTGTCTTCCAGTTTATCGAAAAACTTAACTATTTTTTTCATTGCTTAATAATACACCAAGAGTACAATAGTTTCCATGATGCACGGCAATGAAAATATAATAGAAACTTTGAAAAATGGCGGTATTGTGGTTATGCCCACTGACACTATTTATGGCATTGTGACAAGCGCGCTTGATTCTCTTGCGGTAGATAATGTTTATGAAGTTCGCAAGAGAGCTCCTGACAAGCCGTGTATCATATTGATCGGCGATATCAACGAACTTGAAAAATTTTCCATAACTCTTTCGGTAGAACAACAAAATACTATAACAAAGTACTGGACAGATTCTTCTCCTGCAACAAGCATAATTCTGCCATGCTCAGAAGATAAATTTTCATATTTACATCGCGGAACGAAAACCTTAGCTTTCAGATTGCCCGCACAAAAAGAATTACGCGATCTGCTAAAAAAAACCGGCCCGCTTATTGCACCTTCGGCTAACATCGAAGGCATGTCTCCTGCAAAAAATATTATTGAAGCAAAGAAATATTTTGGCGATTCGGTTAACCTGTATGTAGACGGAAGCGAGATCGAAGGCCAGCCGTCTAAGGTCATAAAATTGCATAAAGATGGTTCTGTCTCTATACTTAGGGAGTGAAAATACAATACGATTACAATCTGTCTAAATTGAACACTTTTGGTATCTCGGCTAAAGCGAAATTTTTTGTCGAGCTCCACAACGAGGCTGATATCAAAGAGCTTTTCGCTACTTTGGAATTCAAGGAGAATAAAAAGCTTTTTTTGGGCGGAGGCAGTAATGTGCTTTTCACCAAAGATTTCGACGGTATTGTGGTTTTAAATAAAATCAAAGGTATTGAGATTATCAAGGAAGATTCGGAAAGTGTTACTATCCAAGCGATGTCAGGAGAAATATGGCATGACTTAGTGAACTTTGCAGTGGATCGCGGATATTGGGGGATTGAAAATTTAGCGCTTATTCCGGGTACGGTTGGCGCTGCGCCGATGCAAAACATTGGGGCGTATGGAGTGGAGTTAAAATCTACGCTTCGGGACATAGAAGCATTCAATCTTACAACCGGAGAGAAAAAAGTTTTCGAAAGGGACAGTTGCGAATTTGGTTATCGAGACAGCATCTTCAAAAACGTTTTAAAAGATAAATTTTTTATCCTCGCTATCACCTTGCGTCTTTCTAAAAAAGAAAATAAAAATGTTTCCTATAAAGTACTACAAGATTATTTAGAGAAAAATAAAATCGAAATTAAAGGTCCGAAAGATATAAGCGATGCAGTCTCGGCCATAAGAAAAAGCAAACTTCCAGATCCTGTGGTTATTCCAAACGCGGGCAGCTTTTTTAAGAATGTTTTTATTTCGTTTGAAAAAATTAAAAAGTTTCTAGAAAAATACCCAGACATGCCTTATTTCGAAGAGGGTGCACATATTAAAGTCCCATCTGCCTGGCTTATCGAACAGGCTGGGTGGAAGGGGAAAAGAATTGGCAATGTCGGCGTACATGATAAGCAAGCGTTAGTATTGGTTAATTACGGTGGGGCAACAGGAAGAGAAATCAAAGAGCTATCGGATAAAATTATAGACTCGGTATATTCTAAATTCGGCCTTAAACTTACCCCAGAAATTAATTTGATTTAGATCAATTCGCGGTGTATTATTCAAGTAATTAGTAATTAATTTTTCAATCAAATTATGGAAGATAAAAGTAATGTAAATATAATTGTATCAGTAATAATTGTTCTAGTTGTGGTCGGTATTTTAGTTTTTATTAGCATAAATAACAAAACGAATATGAATTCAGATGAAAATACAAATTCAATAAGTGCTGCTTCCGAAGATAAAGTTGCGAAGGTGGGTGATAGAGTATCTGTGAATTACACTGGGCGACTAGAAAATGGCACGGTCTTTGATTCAAGTGTAGATCCAAATTTTCACCACGTAGAGCCTTTAATTTTTACTCTTGGTGCAGGGCAGGTTATTGCCGGTTGGGATAAGGGTGTAGCGGGTATGAAAGTAGGAGAGAAAAAAACTCTAACCATCCCGCCCGAAGATGCTTACAAAGAAACAGGAGTACCTGGGCTTATACCGCCGAATTCTACACTCATTTTCGATGTGGAATTGGTAGCCATTAACCCATAGTCTAATAAATTTACAAACTTAAATAAAAAATATATGGAAATGTTAGAAGGACAAAAAAATAAATTATTTAAAGCTCTTTTTGTGTTTATAGTTATCTTGTCAGCTTATTTCGTAGTCAAAATATTTGTTGACCTAAGGGAGAGTGGTCACTTGGGTGAGTCTGCCACACCGGCCACTATTTCTTTCTCGGGTCATGGCGAGGTTAATGCTGTTCCAGACATAGCTAATATATATTTCACCATCAGCAAAGATGCTAAGACTGCCGACACAGCCCAGAATGGCGTAGCTGAAATAGAAAAAACCGCACTTGATTTCTTGAAGAGTAAAGATATTGCCGATAAAGATATAAAAACTGAAAATGTTTCTGTTTATCCCAAGTATGAATATGTGCGTACTCTGTGTCCGCAAACTGAAGTGGGGGCTCCCGCTACAGTGTCATACGATTGTGGCAATAGTAAAAGAGTGCTCTCAGGCTATACAGCTAGTGAGAGTATTACAGTAAAAATAAGGAAAGTAGACGATGCCGGGACTGTCATGCAAGGTTTAGGCCTAGCAGGAGTTTCTAATCTTAGTGGTCCAAATTTTGCTATTGATAAAGAAGACGAATTAAAGGCCGAGGCTAGAAAGCTTGCCATCGATGAAGCCAAAGCCAAAGCGGAATCTCTTGCCAAAGATTTAGGGGTGCGTTTAGTAAAAATCGTGAACTTCAATGAATCCGGTAATAATTATCCAATGATGTATGCTACCGATATGGCTATGGCAAAAAGTTCAGGCGAAAGGGCTCCCGCTCCAGCAGAACTACCGAAAGGAGAGAACACTATCAGCTCTGACGTGACTATAACCTACGAGATTAGATAAATTTGACTATTTCGCAAAAAAAGAGTAATCTTAAAAAAGCCCTGCGAGGGGCTTTTTTAAGAGGGTAATTAAAATTTATGTCTAAAGTTGGTGAATATTTAAAAGAAACCAAGACAGAAATGAAGCATGTGATCTGGCCGAATAGGCGCCAGACCATTTTCTATACTGTGATCGTTATAATCTTGTCTGTAATTGTTGCTTATTACCTGGGCCTTTTTGATTTTATCTTTTCTTTAGGCTTAGAGAAAATCATTAACCGTTAATTTTTACGCCGAAATGAAACAAGAAGAACAAGGAGTCAGAAATTGGTATGCAATTCACACTTATGCAGGGTATGAGAACGTTGTTTTACGTAACTTAAAACAGCGTATAGATTCGCTTGGCATGAATGATAAGATTTTCAATGTTGTTGTTCCAGTAGAAAAGAAAGTAAAGATAAAAGGCGGCAAAAGAGTCGAAGTGGAAGAAAAAATCTACCCGGGTTATGTCTTGGTAGATATGATCGTGACAGACGATTCTTGGTATGTGGTTCGAAACACGCCTAGAGTTACAGGCTTCGTCGGCGCTGGAGTAAACCCTGTTCCATTAAAGAAGGAAGAGGTTGAGTATTTGTTCAATAAAATGAATGCGGGTGTAGCTAAACACAATATCGACATGGCTATCGGAGAGAATATTTTAATTACCGATGGCCCATTTAAAGACTTAGAAGGCAAAGTGAATTCTATTGACGAAGAACGTGGCAAGGTCAAAGTATTAGTGTCGATGTTCGGTCGCGAAACTCCCGTAGAACTCGATTTCTTGCAAGTTAAGAAAATTTAAGCTAATCTACAAAGTACTGAAATAATATGGCAACAAAAAAAGTAACCAAAAAAATAAAGCTTCAAGTTCCGGCCGGCAAGGCCACTCCCGCGCCACCTTTAGGCCCCGCGCTCGGACAGGCGGGCATAAATATTGGTGATTTTGTCACCAAGTTTAATGCCGCTACGTCTAAAATGGCTGGGGATACAGTGGGAGTAGTAATTTCTGTGTATGAAGATCGTAGCTATGATTTTATAGTCAAAACGCCTCCTGCTTCTGGTCTTATTTTAAAAGCAGCTGGAATTGCGAAAGGTTCTGGTAAAAACGTAGTTTCTAAAGTTGGTAAAATAACCAAAGCCCAAGCACTCGAAATAGCTAAGAAGAAAATGCAGGACTTGAATGCCAAAGATGACGAGGGCGCTATCAACATTATCGCCGGTTCAGCACGCTCTATGGGGATAGAAGTTGAATAATTCTAAACAAAAATCAAAATATTTTTCTCATGTCCTTAGTTACTTAGGAAAAAATAAGTTAATGGCTTTAGCCACTGCCTTTTCGAGTGCGCCATGGGTGGCGAATGTTTTTTTTGCTTATGATAAACATTGCAACTTATTCTTTTTCTCTAAAGAAGACACTGTGCATTGTAAGAATATTTTAAAGAACCCAGAAGTAGCGGTGGGTATTCATCAGTTCTCTGGTAAGCCACTTTTGGTGAAAGGTTTACAGTTAAGGGGCAAAGCCAAAAAAGTAAAAGAGGTAAAATATGTAAAAAGTTTTGCATTGTATTTGAAACGCTATCCCTGGGCGGTGCGATTTTTAGCGGATCACGTTCTTTATAAAATTGAACCGACAGAAATTTACTATATCGACCAAGAGCTTTTTGGCCACTTCAATAGGGTGCGAGTTAAATAGGTTTAATACAGCTTTGATTTATTATCTTTTAGGAGTATATTAAAGCAATGACCTATTCGAAAAACTCTCCGAAACACAAACGCCCTTCTTGGGACGAGTATTTTTTACAGGTGATGGATATTGTAGGCTCTCGAGGCACTTGCGATCGCGGACGATCCGGCGCGCTTTTAGTTCGGGATAGGAGAATTCTGGCTACTGGTTATGTCGGTTCTCCAATTGGCATACCTCACTGCGACGAAGTGGGCCACGAGATGCATACCGTGACTCGCGAAAACGGCGTTGCATCTCGGCATTGTCTTAGAACCTCGCATGCAGAGCTCAATGCTATTGTAAACGCTGCGCGCTTTGGTGTCGCCATAGATGGAGCCACTTTGTATTGCAAGATGGTGCCATGCTATACCTGCGCCAAGGCCATCATTAATGCAGGGATTAAGAGAGTGGTCGCCTTTAGAAATTATCATTCCACTGAACAGTCTAAAGAAGTTTTCAAGAAAGCGAAAGTTACGCTTTCTATTATAAATAAAGAAATCGAGCCTTATAAGGATCAATAAAAAACATGGCTGTAGATTTAAAAAAATTACAAAAAGAGGTAATGCAAAATAAGCTGGAGAAGGGATTCAACACTGGCAATATCGCTCAGGAATTTTGCCGGGCCTATGAAGAGCTCTCTGAGGCATTTTCTAAACATAATAAAAGGGAGCCTGGCGTCGCAGAAGAGTTTGCAGACGTGGTTATCTTCATTTTAGGGATGTGTGAAGCTATGGGTTTTGATTTAGAGAAAGAGCTTATTCGAAAAATTGAGATAAATAAAAAGCGTAAATATAAGAAAGAAAAAACCCCAGAAGGGGAAGATATCTTCATAAGGATTAAAACCCCTGAAGATCCCTAGATAAACTTTTCGTATACCGAAAAAGTGTAATCAAAAGGATTTTTATCATCCTTTTTGTGTTCTTGGTGTGAGATTTTGTTCCAGACTATTGGGATAATCTCCGGGAAAAATACATCAGCATCTTT
>Ga0210057_1008791_pt1 | contig 11852 bp, 14 predicted proteins | sample CryGeyCG2114_010_2_FD_183968 | JGI IMG/M metagenome (GOLD analysis project Ga0210057, IMG submission 183968) | Groundwater microbial communities from aquifer - Crystal Geyser CG10_big_fil_rev_8/21/14_0.10 (SPAdes) (version 2) | ecosystem: Environmental > Aquatic > Deep subsurface > Groundwater ...
ATTGGTAACAACGTCTTTATGCAGTACCGAAAAAATGACTTGAAGGGATGGGACGAACTGCCACAAAAAAATGTTGACTTTGGAGGTGGGTTGGAACGCATTGCATTAGTGGTGCAAAAAAAACATGATATTTTTGAAACCGACAACTTTTACCCTATTATCCAAAAACTGGAAGAGCTTACCGGAAACAAATACCTGCAAGATGAGGACGTAACGCGCGCTATGCGCATTATCGCAGACCATATGCGAGCAGCAACATTCCTAGCTATGGATGGCGTGGTGCCCAGTAACAAAGACCAGGGGTACATTCTACGAAGGTACTTGCGGCGCATGGTGCGCTTTGCCCGAAAGCTCAATATTAACAACAATTTAGCAGCATTGCTGGTTCCTACCATTGCCCAGATGCTCGTGTGGCTCTATCCTGATTTGGCAAAAAAACAAGAGGGCATTACTCAACTATTTATCGAGGAAGAAGAGCGTTTCCATAACGCGCTTGCCAAAGGAGAAACAGAGCTACGCCGGCAATTACAAAGGATTGATACCAATAACGCCACTGCATTAGTAGAACTTGCTTTTCGACTGTATCAGTCATACGGATATCCTCCCGAATTCTTTATGGAAGAGATGCAAGAACAAAACCTCACCGCTAACTCAAAACAATTTATGCAGCAGTACCAACACTTTGTTACACGGCACCAAGAAACATCACGCAAAGGAGCGGAACAAAAATTTAAAGGCGGACTGGCTGATCATACCGAACAAGTTGTTCGGTACCACACCGCCACCCACCTACTTCATATGGCACTTCGACAAATCTTGGGAAAACACGTTGAACAATATGGCAGTAATATTACTAAAGACCGGCTACGCTTTGATTTCTCACACGCCGATAAATTAAATGAGGACCAGATAAAACAAGTTGAGTCGATAATAAATGAAGCAATTAAACAAAAACTTCCTGTTAATTTTGTAATGCTTTCTAAGGAAGAGGCGGGAAAAAGCGGCGCCCTGCATTTCTTCAAAGACAAATATGGTGAGCAGGTAAAAGTGTATTACATTGGAAACAGTCTTGAAACGGCGGTGAGTAAAGAGTACTGCGGCGGGCCGCATGTAAAAAATTTGTCTGAACTTTCACCTACGCTAACAATATTTAAACAAGAGTCTGTCGGCAAAGGAGTGCGCCGCGTGTATGCCCGCCTTCGCTAAAGCTATAGTGGGTAAGACACTCCCCTGGCTCTATTTTTTATTTGGGTTAGTCCTTCCTACACAACTAGGGAAACATTGGTGGCCCGAATTTTCGTTTATCAACGGATTGCGTGTGGACTACTACTCACCAACGCTCTATGTAAGCTATATTATTCTCCTGTTGCTGGCTGCCGTAACCCTCCCGCGCCATTACCAATTCTTTTTAATAACGCTCTTCGCACTGTCACTGGGCTTGATTTCCTACTCGCATCTTTCGCTGTATCGTTTCGTCCAATACGCTGCGATTGTTTCGGCAGTATTTGTGTTAGGGTACGCAGGCCGTGAAGAACGAAAAAAATGGCTTGCCGGACTTTTTATAGCCAGCGGATTTGAACTTATTCTTGCCCTATGGCAGCTCGTAGACCAACGGTCGATTCAGGGTTTGTGGTGGCTTGCGGGCGAACGGCGCTACTATGCCTCCACTCCGGGGATTGCAAAAATATCACTGTTTGGGCAGCTTTTTGTGCGCCCGTATGCAACATTTTCACATCCCAACAGCATGGGAGGATTTTACCTACTCACGGCTCTGCTGTTGTGGCGCGAAAAAAAATCCCTATGGAGTCTTCCCAGTATACTGCTGGTACTGCTTTCATTCTCACGCATAGCCATAATGGGACTTGCCATTGGACTCCTGATAACGCTTATACCAAAAAAGCTCGGGTGCAGGCTCTGTTACTATGCTCGTGTATTGTTTTTCCTATGGGTAGCCGCCTTTGCCCTGCTGCCCGTGGGAAGCCAAACCTCATGGACCGATCGACTTGCCATGTGGAGCAATGGATTAAGCCGATTTATCTCGAATTGGTGGCATGCGCCGCAGCTGGGTAATTATCTCTATACCGGGACCGTGCTTTCTCCTACGCTTTTTTTGCAGCCCATTCATAATAGTATGCTGATCGTGCTTATGGAATGGCGGCTTCTTGGCGTAGTACTACTCCTGGCCGTGATTGCGCTGTTATATAAAAAAATACCTATTGCCGTTGCGCTGCCACTCCTGCTGATCTCCTTTTTTGACCATTACAGCGTAAGCTTGGTTCAAAACATGCTGCTTATGGGAGGGGTTATAGGCTGGTATACGTGGAGTCGAACCAGCGGGAAAATGAGTCGTGAAGTTTAGTCGCCTGAGTAAGTTCCGTGCGTTCTTCTTTGTTTTTACAACGTTTGCCAATATCTTTTAGGATTAGGCCGTGTTCTTTAATTGACATACGATTGCCGGTAATGGTTGTTATTTCGGGCGTTAAACCCATTTCTTTTGCCGCCAGCAGCGCCTGGCGTTGATTTAGCAAATACTTCTGTGACTGTATGGCTGTTTTCGTCGCAACAGCGCAATCCGTAACCATATTTGCCGCATTGATACTTTTGTCTGCCAAATGCAGATACAGCTGCGCTTTGTTGAGCGGAGCGCGGGTAGTGAGCAGCATAAAGTTATCACGTGCCTGTTTGAGAGGATACAGGGGATGATCGGGTAGCATGCCGGGGAATGGGAGCGCCTGGCGTTGAGCTCCCCATACGCTTCGTTGCGCAAGGTCACGAACAAAAAAAATCGAGAACAGTACTAAAAAAAAGCTCACAAAAATGGGTACTAATTTGAATCGCTCTAAAAAGCGACTAATATGTTGCTCGTATGTCTCAGTGAGAATCGTGGGCATGTGTATCTATTATACCACGTTCATTACCCAGTCAAGTGTTGCTGTATCAGGACTAGTCAATATAAAGCTAGGGTCATGGGTGATAAATGTTTTTTGCCGTTTGGCATACTGGTATTCTTTTACTTTCCACTGCGAAATTGCCGCTTCCAGGGTAAGCGTTCCCTTGCTGTACGCCATAAGCTGCTGGTAGCCTATGGTTTTCAACATACCATAGTGTTCCGGCCGGTATCCCATATGTATCAATAAATCAACTTCCTCGAGCGCACCCCCATCAAGACGCGCCTGCACCCGCTCATTAATGTGTTGCTCTAGTTCGTCTGTATCGCTATACAGTAATCCAATGCAGGTAAAGGTATGGATGCCCGTGTCAATTAAACCGGGAAATGAAGCTCCGCCTCCTGTTGCCGCCGCTGCCTCAATGCGGCGGATAAGTCTGCGCGGATTCCATCGGTCGGATTGGTTGAGCGCGTTCAATGCAGTCTCATCAAGCTCTTTAAGACGCTGCTGCAACTGTGAGGCTGACTCGTGCATGAGTGATGTACGCAGCTCCTTGTCGGGCTCTGCAATTGCAGTAAGTCCATACAATAAGGTGCGAATATAATGAAACGCTCCGCCAACAATAATGGGAGTGCGCTTCTCTTGGTGCAGCTGAGTAATAATGCTGCGGGCAGCTACCGCCCAGTCATAGGCCGACAAATAGTCTTTAGGAGTGCACATGTCGTAAAGCCACACCCGCACTCCCTGGATGGTATAGTATCCAATGCTATATATCCCCTGTTTTTTTACCTCAACAAAATTACTATCTTCAATATCTTTCCCGCTAATCACATCAAGGTACCGGTATGCCTGGCGAGAGTCTGCCGATATAATGTCGCCGTTAATCTCTTTGGCCAAAGACAGTCCCAATTTTGTTTTTCCCGTTGCGGTTTGGCCGGTAATGACCACAATAGTATTACTGTTTTTCATATAGGCTATTGTACTACGCCATAAGCTCAACAATGTCCTGCGTGCAGGTTATAGGCGCTGCTCCCTGCTGTAGCAGCATATTAGGAACAAATGATGTGGGCCGGATAATATCGCCCGGTACCGCACCAATTTCTCTTCCTTGCGAGAGCGCATAACGAACCGTGGGCAGGGTTCCCGAACGTTGAGCGCCCTCTATAATCACCACCGCATGGGCCAGGCCGGTAATGATACGGTTTCTGCGGGAAAATGATGATGAGGCAACGCTCATTCCAGGGGCCACTTCAGAAACCAGCAAGCCGCCTGATGAAACCATTTCGCGTGCCAAAGCCATATGTTCACGCGGATATATATGGTTAATGGCAGTTCCCAGAACGGCAACGGTGATGCCATGCGCGTCAAGCGCACCCCGGTGGGCCTGTGCATCAATGCCGCGTGCGAGCCCTGATACAATAATGATTCCTTGTTGGGCAAGCTCATAGGCAAATCTATAGGTAATTTTTTTACCATACTCGCTTGGGTTCCGGGAGCCAACAAGCGCACACCAATGGGTATTTTCAAAATCTATTTGTTTTGCGTTTCCTTGATACCACAGCACAGAGGGAGCGTCTGATATAACGCGCAGGCGTTGGGGAAAACGCCCGAGCGGCAGTTGCCCATACATTTGGTATATAATACATCCTACCATGCGTATTGCTATATTTGACGGCGAGCCCGAAGAGAAGGCGTATTTTGAACAGGCGCTTGAGGGGCATGATGTTTTTTTCATCAATACCCCGCTCACTATGGAAACCCTGCAGCAGGCCGGAGGTATTCATGCTGCAGAATGCGAGGTTATCTCAATTTTTATCTATTCAAATGTAACGGAAGAACTACTGCGCTCATTGCCAAAACTGAAGGTTATTGCAACCCGTTCAACCGGCACTGACCATATTGATACTGCCGCCTGCTCACAACAGGGTGTGCAGGTGTATAACGTTCCTACTTATGGCGTGCATGCGGTAGCGGAGCATGCTTTTGCCCTTATTTTGGCACTATCCCGCAAACTTATTCCTTCAGTTGAACGAACCAAAAAGGGAAACTTTCACAGCCAGGGTTTAACCGGATTTGAGCTGTATGGAAAAACGATCGGCATTGTGGGATATGGAAATATCGGCACCAGCGTAGGAGACATAGCAAAGGGTTTTGGCATGCGTATTCTTGCCACGAGCCGCAGTACCAAAAATATTCCCGGTGTTACCTTTGTGCCTTTGGAGGAGCTGCTCAAACAATCTGATGTTATTACCATACATACCCCCCTCACCCCCCAAACACAACACCTTATTAACTGCGACAACATTATGCTGTGTAAAAAAGGGGCGCTCTTGATTAACACCTCACGCGGGCCGGTTATCGATACCACTGCCATTATCATGGCCTTGCAAAAAGGAGTATTGGGTGGAGCCGGACTGGATGTACTGGAAGAGGAAGGGTCCATTCGAGAAGAGCGGGAATTGTTAACCAGCACTCATATCGATCTTATATCGGCAAAAAAAATGCTTATGGGCCACGTATTGCAGGATATGGATAACGTCATTATTACCCCGCATAATGCCTTTAACAGCGTCGAGTCTCTGGAAGAAATCAATGCCGTGACGGTGCAGAATATTCAGAGCGCCTTAAGTAAGCTTACTTAAACAACTGCGGCAAAACAATAGTCCATCCTCCTGGTGTGCGCTTAATGATGCCAAATATGTCACCGACGATAGTTACGTAGAGGGCCATGGTGGCAAACAGGATCGCAAGGCCAATAATGGCGTTGGTAATTTGTTTCTGCGCTTTCTCAATTTTTTCCTTTTCTCCGTGTGAATTAATCCAATTAAGCGCTGCGATAAATAACTGATATGCTACCAGCAATCCGCCTACAATAAATATAAGGCTTAACAGTGAGCTAACAAGGCTGCCGATTGCTGTTCCAATTTCGGTTGCACCACCGCTAAACCCACCCGGAAGTCCTTCTCCGATTCGCTGTGCGATTATTGTTTTCATGGGCAACTACTGTCTTTGATAGAATTATAAATTGTTCTGCATGAATCTGCGGTCCCTGTTTCTCGCATGGTTTTAATATCAGCGTCGCTATATCCCGGAATGCCGCTTCTGCAAGGTTGCAGTTGACGTATTTTTTGCTCCGTAATGGTGCACTCAACAGCTTTGGTGGGGTCAAGCACAAAATCCCAACTGCCAAAAAACACCACGCCGATAATGCCGGCAAACATAAACGAGGACACTAGCAACACCAGTCCGATAACGCTGTAGGTAATCATGTTTTGTGCTTTTTCAACATTTTTTGGATCACCTTTTGAGTTGATAAACGTATAGGCAGCCATAATAAACATATAGAGCGCATACAGTCCAAAAAAAATAAATACGAGCCACAGGGCCGCATTAATAAACGGTACCAAGCCCGTACTGTAGTCACTTCCTCCTACTGGGGGTTTTATGGTTCCTATCCAATCAGGCACTGCGGCAAATGTCATAGGCTAAAAAGGAATTCCCAAAAAATTAGCTAACATCTGAATCACAAAATAGGCAGCGGCAATAATGAGTAATCCTACCAAACTTTGAATAACAGCCTTATGAGCTTTATCAAGTTGCTCAGGCTTGCCTTGAGAGCTTACATACAGATACGCGGCATAGATAAAGGTAATGAATGCAAATAAACCCGCTCCGAGTGCCAAAAGTTTTACTATAAAACCCACAAGATCAGCTACCGAGGTAAAAAGACCCGCAGGAGCAAAAACTTTTTTTATATCAACTTGGGCAAGTAGCATGTCTATGCTATGCTACCGCGAAAATTGAGGCGCGTCAACGTGAGTATAGTTAGCGATACATGAGTGGCTTGCCCGTGCTGACAGCCGGAACCAAGCTCATTTTTCGGTTCTTCTTATCAATACGCTCTACGTATACCATGACATCCTTATCAATCTCAAGGGTTGTTTCAGGACCAATTTTGGACGAATGAATAAGTCCTTCAATACCCGGCTCAAGCCGTACAAAATAACCATACGCCTCTTTGCGTACCACCTTACCCTTAAACTCAACGTCGTTGGGGTATTTGCTTTCTATTTCCTGCCACGGATCGTTTTCAAGGCGCTTTATGGAAAGGGTCAGTTTGTAATCTTGAACGTTTTTCTTGAGTACCATTGCCTTAATGTCTTGCCCTTCTTTTGCGTACTGTCGGGGATCGGTTACTTTTTTCCACGAAATTTCTGAAATATGCACAAGCCCCTCAATGCCGTTTACTTCACAGAAAATACCAAAGTCCGAAAATCCAATAACCCTACAGGTATACGTTTCGTTTTCTTTAATTTCACCAAACATTTTTTGAAGCTTTGACTGAGTGAGGTTGAGCGCTGCCGCTTTTTGGGATACCACCAAACGGTTTTTTTCACGGTCTACCTCAAGAATCTTGACTTTAATTTTCTTGCCGGTTAATTTTTCCGGTTCCTGTAAAAATTCTCGGGTCAGTTGGATTTTCGGGATAACACCCCGAATACCCATTACCTGAATAAATAATCCTCCCTTACCTTTATTGAGCACTTCTACTTCTACCTGTTCTTCTTTTTCAAAATTTACCTTAAGAATATCCCATTTACCCTGCTCAAAAAACTGCTGCAATGATACCACGGGGAATCCACCTTTTGCTTCCAAGGTAATAATCTTTACCGGGATCTTTTGATTCTCTTTCAAATAGGTTTTAAAGGTTCCGATCTCTTTCGTTTCAGACTGCACCAAAATAGCATTGGTTTTCCATCCGATATCAAACAGCATGTCGCGCTTACCAATCGAAATAATGCGCGCATCAATGACCTGGCCGCTTTGAATATTGGGAATTACCGGCCCGCTCTTCAGTAATTCTTCCATTGAACGGGGAGTCCGAATGAGGGATTTATGAGCGATTTTCTTTTTGTTGTCCGTTGCCATTAGTCATGTATTCTCCTCTCGCATAAAGCGACATGGAGCCTAGTATATCATGCAATAACCCTTGTGGCAATAAAAAACAAGCACCCCTTTACCAACACTCCTACCGCTACGGATATCGGAACAGTAAGATTGAAACACGCACTTAGCATTCCTCTACTGTCAAAATAGTAAAGACCTGATCCTTTTAAGTTCAATAAAAGCAAAAATCGCAGCTGGAATAATAACGGTAACATACATACCACTATTGGTTTTTGCAAAACCGATTACGTTACCGATAAGAGGTATCACAAATATTACTTTTCCTATAATATAGCGTGGTATAAGAATATATGGATCTAGTGAAGAATTTGCATCTCCTTTGGTTAAGTAAACATTTCCTCCCTTACTTACAATTCGGTGTGTTACGATATCGGTTTGGCTACGTATTATGGGTGGGACGTAAAAAGAAACTATATCTCCGGGGTTATATCCATCGGGTAATTGCGCTTTGGTAATAATCAATGACCCTGAATAGATGGTAGGCTCCATCGATGCTGATGAGAGAGTGGTTGTAAACAGACGAATCCCTCCAGGCCACCGGACTGCAAAACTTCCTACTAAAAAAATCCACAGTAAAAAAACTGTCAACGTCCTGTAATATAATTTTGTTGAAAATACTTTTACCATGTACCTGTTGATATAATATTACTTACTCGGGATTCTCCATACAAGCCGCCTTGCTGATTAATTTTTTTTGTTGAAAATACAAAATCAATATCACAAATCCTATTTTTCAAGTCAGTATCATGAGAAGGTAATGAAACAACGAATATCCAATCATCGTATCCGTCGCGGGCAAGGGTAGAAGCAACAGCAACATCTTCTAGTTTTCCTCGATAAATGGATTCATTTGCTTTATAGATATCCAGGCTAAGCGTGCTACATAAGCCATTGTCCTCACCTTGTTGAACTGCCGTTAAGCGATATGTGAGGGGAGTAGCACTACTGTCTTGCATAATCCTTACTGCCCCCACATCAAAACCATCTGGGCGCAGATCATCAGTATGCAACAAAGACGCCGTCTTTAAGCCATTTACCGTTTTTTTTGAAAGTAATGAAATGGATATCATTGATATACGATTACCGGGAATCCTTACCTGATCAGAAATATCAGCATCCGTAAATTCACTTACCCGAAACCATATTCCAAACAATAAAAGCAGCGCTAGTATGATGTATGCGCGTGCCCTAACCATGAATAAATTGAATAAGTCTATCTAGTACGAACAACATAATCGGAGCAATGATAAAAACTATAAACCCCAGAGGAGACTGGACAAAATGCACAAGATATCCTACCTTTGGTACAACTAGGAGTACCTTACCATATACGTTGCTGTGAAAAGGGACCCCTTCATCCTCAATACGATTTGCGTCTCCTTTGGTAACATAGGACAATGATTCATCTTTCTCTATCACTGTTTGAATACGATGCGTCACAGTACGATTTTCATACATAAAGGTAATCACATCACGCTTTTGATATCGGCCCTGGGGATGAATAATGATAATATCGCCAGTCATAATTGCCGGCTCCATTGATCCAGACTGTACGACAAACGAGCGATATCCGCCAAAAAGTGAGTGGTTGGTGAGAATAGTGATACCAACAACGCCCAATACAATTATCAAAACGATCCAACTGAGCGTATCAAATGCCAATAACACTACATGGTTTGATTTATTCAGTCGAGTCATGATTTTTTAGCCAGACAGAGAGCAAGGCCGCATGCGGTCTTGCTCTCTGTAATAACAAATAAATTATGTGCTTGTCCGTTAATTACTTGGTGTCGGGCCGTTGGTAAGCTGAATTAAGCGAAAATCAGCGTCAAAGGTTACGCTATCACTTTGCACCTCATTACCGTAATCATCTGCTCCCGCTGCCCAATTAAGCCCAACCTCAACCGTTTGATTCGGTTGCAATACTATAGGGGTGAGGCCATTCCATGCCACTCCTATTGCTCCCTGCTGAATAGTAGCCAACGTAGAGGAGGCTACATTAGTGCCATCAACAGCAGCGTTCAGTGTGATAACGCCTCCCAACTCACCTTGGGTATCGCTCTCACAACCAGGCTCTGATTCAATTTCTGGATCGTTACATCCATTTTCTTTGTTATCAACATTCTGCAGTCTCAAAAAAAGTCTACCAGGAAGCGATCCCGTATTTTTTACGGTCCAAGTTTTGCTCCCACTTATATCTCCATTTTCTCCCGCATTTTCAATAACAAAAGGCTCTGCGGCACCACCGCCATTTTCTGCAACATTTAAGTCAAGCGTGCCTGTCTGAAATCTGTTTGCTGTCGTAGTACGACGAGCGCTGAAAAACGCTTGCGTTGCTGCATATGTTCCGCCGCCAAGCGCTACTAGGACTAAAATACTAATAAAAACCCGAGTCCATCTGTTCATACCTTATAATTAAATTAGTAATAATCTTATTACACACTAAATATGCAAAAAGTCAAATAAAAACAAGCACCCCTTTACTAAGTAAAGAAGTGCTTGTTTATAACAACCCCTTATTTAACCATTCTCTTGAGGCTTTTCCCTGCGGTAAAGCCAGGAGTGCTGGTTGCAGGAATTTGAATCTCTGCACCGGTCTGTGGATTGCGTCCTTTTCGTGCTGCACGATGGCGCACCATAAAGGTACCAAATCCAGTAACCACAACCTTGTCTCCGCGCTTGAGCGAATCGGCAATGGCACCAAATACGGTATCAACCGCCATCTTTGCTGCGCGCATTGATAGACCTGCTTTTTTCGCAACGTGTGCGATTAAATCTTGTTTTGTCATAGTGTAATTATAAGCACCTCCTTTCTGCTGTCATTATAGAAGTTTGTCTTGTCCTGTCAACCTAAACTTTATATAGCACTGTATACCAATCTATATCAGTTTCGGGTCTTTGCAACAGTCCTAAACTCACGCACTGCCGTCACCTTCAGTTGCCCGGGAATCATAGAAAAGTGCTGAGCCAGATCGTCGCGCACTTTTTCGCACAGCATAGTAGTTTGCTCGTCGTTTAATGCCTCGGGATTAACAATGACGCGAATCTCACGTCCTGCCTGAAGCACATAGACATCGGCAACACCCTCATGTTTCTTAATGAGCGTTTCCATATCCTGCATGCGCTGAATGTACGAAGTAACGTCCTCTCGACGTGCACCCGGACGGCCGCCCGAAATGGCGTCTGCCAAATACACGATCACTGCCTCTGATGAATCAAACGGCGTGTCTTCATGATGGCTCGCAACGGCATTAATTATTTTTTGAGGAAATCCATAGCGCTTAAGCAAATCAACGCCCAGCTGAATATGTGATCCTTCCTTGTCAGTGATCACTTTACCAATATCGTGCAGCAAGCAAGCAAGCCGCACCATCTGTACATCAGCACCCAACTCATGAGCAAGCGCAACGCCAATCTGAGTTTCTTCCATGGTATGCTGGATCATATTCTGTCCATATGAGAAACGGTATTTATACCGACCCAACAGCGAAACAATCTCGCTGGGAAGGTTATAGACACCCATATCGTGGCACAGTTTTTCTCCTGCCTTTGCAATAAAACGGTCTACTTCCTGTTTGGTTTTTGCCACCAATTCTTCAATGCGTGATGGCTGAATACGGCCGTCTTTAATAAGCTGCTCAAGCGTAATGCGCGCAATTTCGCGCTTGACCGGATCAAATGACGACAGCTTTACGACGCCCTCTTCATCCAAATCTACCTCAACACCCGTTGCAAGCTCAAATGCACGAATATTACGGCCTTCTTTCCCTATAATTCTTCCCTTATATTCGTCACCCGGAAGTATAAGGGTAGAAAGCGTGAATTCAGTAACGTAGTCAGTAACGCCATAGCGCATAGCGTCAAGTAAAATCTCTTTTGCCTTTTCGTCCGCCGTTTGTTTTATCTGCTGTTCAACCTCGGTCACACGCTGGGAAAGTTGACGCTGCAACTTGTTTTCCCATGAGCTTAAAACCAACTGGCGAGCCTCGTCTGCGG
>Ga0210057_1008792_pt1 | contig 11852 bp, 9 predicted proteins | sample CryGeyCG2114_010_2_FD_183968 | JGI IMG/M metagenome (GOLD analysis project Ga0210057, IMG submission 183968) | Groundwater microbial communities from aquifer - Crystal Geyser CG10_big_fil_rev_8/21/14_0.10 (SPAdes) (version 2) | ecosystem: Environmental > Aquatic > Deep subsurface > Groundwater ...
TATTGCGAAGCTCTTCTCCGATTGTCGGACCAATCTCATTCAATCGCTCAATCGATACAATATATTCACCGTTTATCGACAATGCTTCAGGAAGCAAGTCTCGCTGTTCGTCGCTTAACATTGCTGCACGAATAATGTGCTCGTTATCACCTGCCGGACGTATCGATACACCGGTAATTCCAATGGTTTCGAGCGTAGCTTGCACAATAGTTTTATCGGGGCGATTCGATTCATACCGCGCTTCAATAAGCGTTCCTCCGGTAAAATCAACTCCGAAGTTGAGTCCGAAAAAGAGTATCGAGCCAAACGAAAGAGCGACGATTGCGCCGGTGATCCAAAAAAATATATTTCTGTATTTGACGATTAACATACCCTTCACATGAAATTACCTACAATGTAATACCGCTTCCAAAAATAAATTTCGAGATGCCGCCTTTTCTGTCAATGTTTAAAACAAGTAACAGTGTCTTTGACACGGTAATCGCCGTAATCATTGATACAAGTACGCCGACCCCAAAGACCAGTGCAAATCCCTCCACAAGAGAAGTGCCGAACCAAAATAAAATTACCGCGGTAATAAGGCTCGAGAGGTTCCCGTCTCGAATTGGAAGCCATGCCCGCGCAAACCCATCCTTGATTGCACCTGCGGTTGCATTTCCTTTCTCAAACTCTTCTTTTATGCGCTCAAAAATAAGTACATTTGCATCCACCGCAAGCCCGATGGAGAGAATAAATCCCGCAATGCCCGCCGCAGTCAATACAACTGGTACAAACTTGAAAAGCGCGAACATCGCAACGATATATATTGCAAGTGATAGAACTGCGACCACTCCGGGAAGTCGGTACCAGAGCACCATAAACAGTGCGACGAACGAAATGCCCCATATTCCAGATACAAGCCCGTCAGCAACAGCCTCTGCCCCAAGTGTTGCACCGATCGTTTGTGTTGAAAGAAGCTCAATTGGAACGGGAAGGGCTCCAAAATTCAAATTACGTACAAGCTCTTTAGCTTCTTCAATGGTAAAACTGCCAGATATCACCGCAGACCCGCCGAGAATGGGCTCCTGAATGACCGGGGTCGAGATAGGAACACCGTCGAGAAAAATACCGAATATGCGTCCAACATTTTTACGCGTCATGTCTGCGAATAGATCTCCCCCTTCATTGTTAAAGTGGAGCGCAACCACCGGTTGATTTGATAGCCCGCCTGCACCTTGCCCGAATTCAACACTCGCCCGTGAGAGGTGCGCACCGGTTACCGTCGCCGCTTCAAAAAGGTCACCAGAGTCTGCATTTGCATCATCCAATGTCACCCCTTGTTTCATCAGGCGGAACTCTAAGACCGGGGTTTGTCCGATAAGCGCGACCGCCTCCTGCGTGTCGGTTATTCCGGGCAACTCAATGATGAGCCGCTCTTCCACCTCTCCAGCGAGTCTCCCTCCTCGCTCTGTTTGCACCACCGGCTCCGACACTCCGAACAAATTCACCCGCCGCTCGATGGTGTCTCGAAGCGCTGCCATTGATTCAGACACATCACTTTCGGGAAGGTTTGACGTGTCAGCCCGATATACCAAATGGGTTCCACCCGACAAATCGAGGCCGAGCTTAAACGGCCGTGTGTCATTCACCTCGGATGAGACAACCCACCACCCAACAGCAAGCCCTACAATAAGGGCTGAAACGGCTCCTATCCTGACCTGCCACATAAACGCAAGTATAGCGGGGGAGTACCATTCAAGCAACGACATTATTTTTGACCGTATTCGCCCTTGATCTTTTCTATACCCTCTTTTATATCAACGCGGGGGTTCCATCCGAGAATTTCTTTTGCTTTGCTGATATCGGCAACACTGTCCTTTACAGATCCCACGCGCCCTGCAATGTGACTGGTGCCTGCAGTATTGTCTACCGCAGTGTTAATGCTATCGGCGAGCTCGTTGATGCTTAATTGCTTTCCCGTGCCGATGTTGACAACCACTTTCTTTGTATCGGCCTTTGCCGCGAGAATTGCCGCATCAATAGCATCATCCACGTATATAAAGTCGCGTGTTTGTTCGCCATTACCCTCAATAGGCAACGGCTCACGAAGTCGCGCCTTATCCATAAAAATTGAAATTACTCCGGCGTAGTGAGAATCTGGTTTTTGGCGAGGTCCGTACACATTAAAAAACCGCAATATGGCCGCTTCAATACCAAATAACCTATGGTACAAAGATACATATTCTTCTCCTATGATCTTATGGAGCGCATAGGGGGATTCGGGAGAAAACGGTTCTTCTTCATTTATTGGAAGTTGTGCATCGCTTCCATACACCGCGGCTGATGAAACAAACACTATTTTTTTCACCTTCGCTTGCCGCGCCAATTCAAGCATGTTGACCAAGCCATCCACGTTTACCGTATGGGTGAATATTGGATCCTCAATGCTTTTAGCAACAGACGCAACTGCCGCCAAATGAAAAACGATCTCAACATCAGCAAAGGCCGCTTTACATTTTTTTACATCAAGCGTACTTGAGTGAATGAATGTTACGTCAGAGAAAACACTCTCCAAATTCCCTTTGTTTCCGCTCGTCAAATCATCAATTACCACGACTTCTGCGCCCTCTCCTATCAGCCGCTCCACGAGATGCGACCCAATAAACCCGGCGCCACCTGTTACTACTACTTTTTTTCCTTTCATTCTCCCTATATTACGAGCCACGCTCGGTTAGCACAACACGTGCCGTTTGGAACAAGATATATACGTCAAGTAAAAACGAGCGGTTCTTTAAATAAAATAAGTCGTACGAAAGCTTATCTTTTGTATCTTCGACATTTGTTCCGTGATGCGGATGCCTGTCGTGCTTTATCTGCGCCCAGCCTGTGAGACCCGGAGTGATAAGGTGGCGTGCATCATAGTATGGAATCTTACTGCTGTAATGGTTCACTAAGGGAGGGAGTTCCGGACGTGGCCCCACAAATGAAAGATCTCCTTTAAGAACATTCCATAGTTGCGGCAACTCATCAATGCGGAGACGCCGTATCACCTTTCCCACACGGGTGATCCTTCCCGAGCTTTTCATTACTTCGCTTCCCTGGTCATTTGAACTCATGCTCCTAAACTTAATGATACGGATCTTGTTTTGGAATTTACCAATACGCTCTTGCGTAATGAATATTTCCCCTCCATCGTCAAGCTTTATCGCAAGTGCGACAAGCGGATACAGTATGAGTGAAATGCTACCGAGCAGTATTGCAAGCAGTACATCAACAAAACGCTTGATTGCATCGTACGCCCACGATACGCTCACATTTGAAAGCACCCACTGGTAGTGAGTGAGCGAGAGCGGCACTCGATCAAATACATCTTGATACAATTGATTTACATCAATAAGTGCAAAGCGTTTTTTTCTAAAAGCAGTATCATACAAAATCGGCAACACCGACACTATTGAATGGTCGGACATATCCGCCGCAATAAAAGCATCTTCCCCCTCTTCAGCAATACGGCATACATGCTGAACTACCTGATGGGAGTCAACGTTATTGGTATCAAGTATCGTATCGAAAACAAATGGGTAATGGTTATCATTTCCCACTTCTTCAACAAGTGAATCAATGTCGGATCCGGAAGCAATGAGCACCACTTTTGCTCGGTATGATGGGCGAATATACGGGAACATGTACACGCGCCAGGTGAAGATGAGACCGGACGAAATAATGAGGTAGATTGCGAGGATTGTTTTAGGAGTAATCCCAAAATGCGGAATAAGGAAAAAGAAAATAGCGGCAATAACCATGTTGAGCGTTTGCGTGTAAAAAATGGTCTGCGGCAATTGCGCTCGCAAAATTCTAGTGTGCTTTCCGTAGAGTCCTGCAAGAAAGAAAACGAATGTCCACGCGACAAACAGCAGCGAAAATGGGACAAGGTGATTTTCAAACACTTCCCAAGGAGGTATTGAGAATGAACGAAGCGCCAGACTTATCCAGAGAGATGCGGTGAATATAGCCAAATCTCCTAAAAAGAGGAGTATGTAGCCTTTTTTCGGTACTATTGACATAATGTGTCATAATCCTACACGTTGACGTCCGTGGGGCAAGCCCGCACACGTATTGTGGATTAGCTCTCGTTTTTTAAATGAGTATCTTACATTTTAAAATAATAATGTGATATGTTGTGCTGCATTATATAGATGTCGTCTCGCAAAAAAAACCACAATACGTGTGCGGGCAAGAGGTGGTAATACATTATGAAAAAAGATAAGAAAAAAATCCTTTATATCGTAACCAAATCCAACTGGGGCGGGCATACTCGGAAACCCACGGTTTTCCGACATGCCACACCGCTTTCGGTGTGGCATTGCCTTCCTCCACGGGGAAACAAGTGTTTCCCCGACCCCCTTCCCCGCCCCGCCGAACCATTCGCGTCTAAAAAATCATGAAGAAAGATAAGAAAAAAATCCTTTATATCGTAACCAAATCCAACTGGGGCGGGGCGGGGCGCTATGTATACGATTTGGCAACCACTCTCCCTGCGGATGAGTATACACCCGTTGTCATTGCTGGAGGAAAGGGCACATTGACCAGAAAACTGTCTGAAAAAAATGTTCGCACCATTTCTGCAAAGCATCTTGTGCGCGACGTATACCTATTTAATGAGTTTCGCGCTTTTTATGAATTGCTTGCCATACTTAAAAAAGAAAGGCCGCATGTAGTTCATTTGAACAGCGCAAAGGCATCAGGCCTTGGAGCACTTGCCGCGCGCCTGAGAAGAGTACCGTGTGTTATTCAGACAATACACGGGTGGAGTTTTAACGAGGATCGCTCGTTCATATGGAAGGTGCTCGTCTGGATTGCTTCATATATCACAGCGCTTCTCGTGCACAAAACAATAGTCGTTTCGAAGCGTGATTTATACCAAACCAAAAGAATGCCCTTTATTTACAGCAAAACAGCATACATACAAAACGCGCTCCCGAGACAAGCACTTCTAGATCGAAATGATGCACGCGCAGTCCTTTCAGAAATGAATAACATCCCAAAGGGCGATACTGCGATATGGATTGGCACAATTGCAGAACTGCATAAAAATAAAGGACTCGAGTATGGCCTAAAGGCAATGGCAAAACTCGTCGAAAATAACCCGCACATCTATTGGATTGTCATTGGTGACGGAGAAGAGAAGCGAAAATTACTGAATAGTGTAGGAACACTAAAAAAACGTGTTTTCTTTTTAGGGCACATTGATGACGCGGCGCAGTACATGAAAGCATTCGATATTTTTATGCTTCCTTCCGAAAAAGAAGGTTTGCCATATGTACTCCTTGAGGCGCGCGCCGCTAGTATCCCTATCGTCTCCACAGACGTGGGAGGAGTTCCAGAAATTGTTCGCGACACTGCCGGAATTATCGTCCCTCCAAAAAATCCAGAGCAACTTGCCGAGGCAATTGAAATACTGCTATCGCATCCTCTTTCGCTCCAAGGCGGGAAAGACGACTTCGACGCTATGTTCAGGGCCACAATAGCACTGTATTAAATTCCCACAAACTCCTTTTGAGCATCTCCATGCCGCACAATGCGGGCATATTTCCTCATCCCCATAAGCATTCCCAGTGCCAGAAACTCGACTATCAAATGAGAGCCGCCATAGCTCATAAAAGGAATGGTCGTCCCCGTCACCGGCAGAAGCCCGAGGTTCATTCCGATATGCACCACGAAATGGCTGATGATAAGTATTGCAACCCCAACCCCAAATAGCGTTTCAAAATTACTCGCGCCGCGCATGGCGACAGAAAGCACGCGCCAAATAACAATGCCGAAGAGGCCAAACAAAAGCATCACCCCAATAAAGCCCCACTCTTCCGAAAATGCCGCAAAAATGAAATCCGTCTCGTATTCAGGAAGGAACTGCAATTTACTTTGCGTTCCATATCCGATGCCTTTGCCAAACACCTGCCCCGAGCCGACCGCTATTGTTGACTGATATGCGTTATAGCCCGCTCCCTGTATATCGGCAAGCGGATTTAGAAAGGTAAGCACCCGCTCTTTTTGATAATCAGCAAGCGCAAAATTCCACATCCCCACTGCAGAAATGAGGCCGACTACAATTAACGCAACGAGATGCTTCCGCGAAATGCCGGCAACTAATACCATCCCGAGCCATATTGCCGCAATAATAATCGCTGATCCAAAATCAGGTTGCAAAAAAACAAGTATAAACAAAACGAGTGCGTAAAGCCCTGATACCAGTATGTGCTTTATGTGCGCAATTTCTATATGGCGGCGGGCAAAATATTTCGCCAACAGAACAATTAAAACAAGCTTCGCAATTTCCGCAGGCTGAATCGCAAATGCACCCAAATCAAAGCGACTTTGCGCACCCTTAACAATATCGCCAAAAACAAACAGCAAGAGAAGAAGAGCGATGGTTGCAATGAAAATAACCGTTACGGTGATGCTTCTTCGCAAAAATCGATAGTCAAAAATACTCGAGAACAAAAAAACGAACACCGCCAAGACAATCCAGATCACTTGCCGATCAAAAAAGGTGTTTTCGGGAACAAACGAGTTCATCGTGATAAGCCCTGCAAGCGATATTGAAACCGCCGCAACGAGAAGTGGCCAATCGATATGAGCGAATTGCCCGAAAAAACCACGCGCACGAGAAAACATATCCACGCTTAATCAACCGGAATAACAGACGGCAACACATCCACACGAGCCGCTCTCCTCAAGAATGGTTCAGGCCATGTGAAAACAATGGAGACTGATTCCCCGCCTTCCAAAAGGGGAATCACCGTACTCGAGGCGGCAAACGCATTTCCTGCACTATCAAAGGCGACCGCAATCATTTCAATATTCTCTATGTCTTTCACTTCTTTATTGTCAACGACCGCAATCACGCGCGGTTGTGTTTCAACATTAGTAAGTTCTTTATTCCGCACAACCAGAAATGATGAACGGTCAATAAGACGCTCCCACACCAAGGGACCGGCGAATTCAAAAAATGCGCGAGTCGCTTCTCGCTCTCCGGTTTCAATATTTCCGATAAACAAAGGTGTAATCACGCCCGGCATAATAAACATGTGCCCCTCTTTTTCAGCTACGAGCACATTTTTTTCATCATACAAACGAAACCGATACGGCGCTTCGAGAGCCCCTGCGTCATGATTGGGATTTTCAATGTATGCAACGCCGCTGTATTTTCCGTCCTCTACCTTAAAAGTGCGCGCCCACAGTGTTGCATGCGGGATAAGCTGCCTTTCATCGAGAAGCTTGCATGGCCCGCCTCTGTCAATTGAAAACTCCCCTTGATTGAGCTTTCCGTCAAAACAACTCGCCGGCTCATATAGCCAAATGGCAAGCGGAGTACCAATCACTACCGCAAAAAAGAGAAAGATACCAAAGATATATTTCGCCCTCATTGAAGATGCCCAACTCATAGGGTGCATTGTAATAGAGGGGCGGATAGAGCGCAAAACACCCCGCAGCGCAATATACGCTGCGGGGTGTTTTTTGAGTGCTGTGTGTTGGCGACTAGGTGAGATTGTCTGGGAGACAATTGAACCGCGCCACAGAGGACTACCATCGCCACTGCCGTGCTTAACTTCCGTGTTCGGCCCAGCACAAAAAATTTAAACCCTCTATGTTGGCGACTAGCTACTCTCGCCACAGAGGACTACCATCGCCACTACAGTGCTTAACTTCCGTGTTCGGAATGGGAACGGGTGTACCCACTGCGTCAAATCACCAACAGAGAAGGTTCAAAAGTAATTTGCTGATTTTTTGTGCTGGGTGAAAATGGAAACGGGCATGTCCAGCACCAATTTTGAATTCGAATGGAAACTTACAAAACAAAATTGGTGCTGTGATGTACCCTACTTGCGTCAAATCACCAACACACAACACTCAATGCATATTAAAAAGAACAGCAAGCGCAATCAAAAACAATATATACCGAGCACTGTTATTTCTTATTGAAATAATCGGCGCTTGGCGCGACTTCCAAAGGTCCTAATGGGACCTTCCGTCGACGAATTAGTACACCTCGGCTACACCCGCACACTAAATTTCCGATTGCGCTTACGCGCGCTGACCTATGTCAGCTATCGGAAGCTTAGTGTGCGGGTAAAATACATCACTGTACTTCCACCTGGTGCCTATCAACCTAGTCATCTCCTAGGGGTCTCAAATGATTCCTAATCTTGAAGTTGGCTTCGAGCTTAGATGCTTTCAGCTCTTATCCATTCCCGACATAGCTACTCGGCAGTGCCACTGGCGTGACAGCCGACAGACCAGAGGTCAGTTCATCCCGGTCCTCTCGTCGTGAAATTTAATCTCCTTTTGAGATCAAACCATATCCCCTGTTTCCAGGAGCACAGACTATATCTTCACCCGTTCCCCATGAGAATGGGACAAGGGTGGTGGCATCTTACCCATATGTGCTGTCGACACACTTCAAAAAAATGTGTGCGATTCCTCACCATATGAGTCCAGCGCGTACGCGCTAAGTCGTTACGGGGTCAAACCTAATCGTCTACAAAGCTCCTTTTTTGTTATAGTACTTCGACTTTTGTAGTTCTCGTTCTTTATTTCAAAAACAATACCTAACAATTTACGAAGTTCTGATTTAGATAGTGCGTCAATTGATTTTTTACTCAACAACTCACATGCTTGAATAAGCGCATGTGTCTGTTTTTCTTTAAATCGAATGAAGGGCTTGAGGTCAGAAAGAATATTTCCCACCTGTTCAAACCCATTTATTCTAAGTTCGGAGATACCGTCGCGCCTGCGAGATATATACCCGATACCAAATTGATCACGTATCCAAAACAAAGGCTTCTCATGACGAGTGTCTTGGTAGAGACAAATTGTTGCCATAAAGCGTACTCCTTTTTTCGTGTCGGAGCGCTTTTTTATTTGCAACATAATGCTTCCATCTCCATCAAGAAAACCCGCAATATATGCTTTGTTTATTTTAGATCGACTTCCCACGGTATTACCTTAAAGAGGATTCCGGTCCTCAAGCAAATTGTAACATACAAAGACCGAGAGTATGAACAATTCTCAAACCGAAACCATATGAAGGCTTCACCGTTATAAGCCACGTTGTCATCATGAATCTCTCCATGAAGTAGCAATTTCTTACTAAGGACAACTCTTCTCAAGAATCAACGCCTGCAGCAGATTAGGACCAACCTGTCTCACGACGGTCTGAACCCAGCTCGCGTACCTTTTTAATTGGCGAACAGCCAAACCCTTGGGAACTTCTCCGCCCCCAGGATAAGATGAGCCGACATCGCATGTCGTATAGGTTCCGCCTCATGTCATTATGTGACAGTATGAGCGTACCTCTCCTATTACTAGGAGGATCGGACTATATCTTCACCCAGCCGTAGTTTTGCAAATTACAAAACTACGGCTGGGGATCGGCGTGTAGTCTCTACGGGGCTAATATAAAATTTTCAATTTTATAATGTTTAATTTTGTAAATAAACTTCAATTTCTAATGTTTAAAAATTAAACCATCAAAAATTATTTTAAAATTACAAAATTGTAAATTAAAAATTCTATACAGCTTCCCACGGTATTGTCCATACATGTATTCTACCATTTTTGTGGTAGTGCTGGTGTATGGAGTTCACCGTTATAGCCAATTTGTTTTTGTACGAGATTACTCTCGTAGGCACCCCGATTATTTTGTTGTAACAAAAACGTTAAGGTGCCGAACACTGCCGTCGATATGGACTCTTAGGCAGTACCAGCCTGTTATCCCCAGGGTAACTTTTATCCGTTGATCTCCAGCACCATCTAAAGGTGACTGTCGGTTCACTAAGCTCTGCTTTCGCACCTGCTCGGCATGTACGCCTTGCAGTCAAGCCAGCTTTTGCCTTTACACTATCGGCACGGTTTCCATTCGCGCCTAGCTGACCTTAATAGGCTCCTCCGTTACTCTTTAGGAGGATAGCGCCCCACTAAAACTACCCACCAGATACTGTTCCAAACTGGTTTTTCCAATCTGGTTAGAAGACACACATATGAAGAGTGGTATTTCACTGACGACTCCATAAAGGCCGAAACCTCTACTTCAAAGTCTCCCACCTATGCTACGCATCAGACACATGCCCCCAATATCAAGTTGTAGTAAAGCTCCTGGGGTCTTTCCGTCTTGCTGCAGGTAGGCGGCATCTTCACCGCCATTGTATTTTCACCGAGCTACTCCTCGAGACAGTTCCCCAGTCGTTACGCCATTCGTGCACGTCTGAATTTACCAGACAAGGAATTACGCTACCTTAGGACCGTTATAGTTACGGCCGACATTCACCGGGGCTTACACAGCCCAGCCCATACAAGTATGGACCATCCGTGCTTAACCTTCCGGCATTGGTCAGGCGTCACCCCCTATACATCCTCTTACGAGTTCGCAGGGAGCTGTGTTTTTGGTAAACAGTCGCCAGGGATCTTTCGCTGCGTCCTGCACCTTTTTGAAGTCATCAATTATCTGGATTGCAATACAAATTTTCACGTGTCTAACGCTTACATTTAATTTTGCAAAACGACTTAAAGATAACTGCAAAAAGGTGCAGGAAGACCATATTCCGAAGTTACGGTCGCTTATTTGCCGAGTTCCTTGAGGAGCAATCACTCGTTCGCCTTGGTCTACTCGACCTAACCACCTGTGTTGGTTTGCGGTACGGACCGAACATATCTCCGACCCACCACAAAACAATCCTTTCTACTGCGATTCATAATTTCGGCTGCAAAATGCGAACCACTCCTCACCTATACTTCTGCATAAGCTCGTCCTGTTTCGTATTTTTCGCACGAAATTTTTTCATCTCGCTTAGAGCGTGTTCAAAAACTCTTGACGGCTACGAGCACATGTTGAGGCCTGCGCGGGAAACGGTTCGGAAAGCTCAAAAGATCTCGGATATTCTTCACTTTCCTCACCGCCCGCTCGGCTCGCCACACGCACTCTCGCCTAGTCAAATAGTTTTTTCACAAGCTCTAGAAAAATTGCTTTGTGGTGGGTCTGTTTAGAGGTTTTTCTTGGGACCGTGCTCCTTAGACTTACAACGCATCACGCTACGCGCGATGCTCGAGAGATATTAGAGAGGTGAGAGGTATAAGAGTGTGAGGTTTCGTTTTTTTGCCAAAAGCAAAAAAATACCTTTCATCTCTTACTACTCTTTTACTCTTTCATCTCTCGCATCACACACAGTGTGATGCGTTGATCGCTTCTCTACTCGGGCGATACTAGCCGGATTTTCCTAACTAGAACCCTCATAGCAAAAACGCAAATCCGATAATGCGCTCTAAGTACAACAATCCGTCACCCCATCACAATATATTCGGGTCATGGAATATTAACCATGTGTCCATCGCCTCCGGCGTTCGCCATCGGCTTAGGCCCGACTAACCCTTCGCTGATCTACATTGCGAAGGAACCCTTGGTTTTTCGGCGGGCAGGAATCTCACCTGCCTTGCGGTTACTCGTGCCAACATTCTCGCTTCCGCACGCTCCAGTGTGGGTTACCCCTTCACCTTCATCGCAGAGCGGAACGCTCTCCTACCACTTGCGGATTTCATTGAAAGTCCTGCATCGGAGAAATGTGCTTTAAAAAGATAGGGCGGTTGTCACCCTTATTCGCGCACATCCTCCAATGCAGGTTGGATCGGCTTTTGCCACCAATCCGAATCGTCTCTATCAAGAGCACAAAGAACTCTCAATGAAATCCACAAGTCCGCAGTTTCGGTACAATACTTAACCCCGATCATTTTCGGCGCAAGGTCTCTGAATGAGTGAGCTGTTACGCTTTCTTTAAAGGGTGGCTGCTTCTAAGCCAACCTCCTCATTGTCTATGAAACCT
>Ga0210057_1008793_pt1 | contig 11851 bp, 11 predicted proteins | sample CryGeyCG2114_010_2_FD_183968 | JGI IMG/M metagenome (GOLD analysis project Ga0210057, IMG submission 183968) | Groundwater microbial communities from aquifer - Crystal Geyser CG10_big_fil_rev_8/21/14_0.10 (SPAdes) (version 2) | ecosystem: Environmental > Aquatic > Deep subsurface > Groundwater ...
ATTCTGGTAGAAGATAATCCATCCAAGTTTCTCCTGGGCAATCTTAGAAAGAGTATCTTTACCAAGGCTTCTTAGAAGAATCCATTTATCCGGAATATCTATTGGCTTTGCCTCAAAGAAATAGTTTCTCCATTTCTGTTTATACATCGGTTTTATTCACCTCCTTAGGATAGTTATTCTACCTTAGAAGTGTTACCGATGTATCTCAGCCTACTCAGTAAGTAATTCAATAAGAAAAAACAAATCTAGAGGATAATACATTCTAAAAATAGAGTAGAAGATTTTAATATAGAACTATAGCTCCGCCGGGGACGCTTGTAGTATTGTCCATACAGCCTATGCCTGCTTTTCCTTGACCAGACACCCATACTGCTGCGGCAAGTGAACCGGCGGGACAGTTAGTTGCTGCCTGATCGGATTCAAGGAAAGTCCAGATAACTGCTGTACTTGCATCAAGAGATGAATAACAGACATTGGTTCCGGTTTGCATAGAAGCAGCCGGACAATCTCCACCAGCACCTGTAGGGGGAACTTCCGGAAGAGTTGCGATTGATTTTACTTCTTTTTGAGTTGTAAGCGTAGCCATCCAGTTTGTATCATCTGCAAAATATGAAGTTGCAGATCCTCCTGTGGCTTGACCGGTTACATAAGACTCTACTGCATGACCAAGTTGTGCTACCACATTCTTTCTTGAAGCATCCCTTCCTCTTCTTATTTGCTCAAGAGGATTTACTCCTACCAGAAGAACAGCAGCGAGAATTCCCAGGATGGCTATGACGACGAGAAGTTCGATGAGGGTGAACCCTGATTTAATCGGAGTGAAGCCTTTTTGATTTCTTAATTTATCAAGGACAGATTTCATGTATATATTAAGTAGAACATATATTTTTGGGGTTGTCAAGAGGGGAAAATAGCTTCAGAACTAGGGTATAGGGTATAGGGTATAGGGTATAGGGTATAGAAAATAGAAAATAGTTAACTGATTCTACGTTATTAAAACTAAACGCTGAACGCTATTGCCTAATCCTAACTATTACTTTATTTCCGTAATAATGCTGTAAATTGGGGTAATTACCGAGATTAGTAAAAATGCAACCCCTGCACCAAGAACCACCATTATAAACGGCTCCATAGCAGTGGTCAGAGTCTTCACAATCTGATCAACTTCTCTTTCAAAATACTCACTTGCCTTAGCCAGTGTTTCATCAATCTTTCCCGTCTCTTCTCCAACCTTTACTAATTGGACAAGAAGAGGAGGAAAGATTATATATGCTTCCATGGCATCCCCGATTTTTATCCCGTTTTCAACTCTTTTGGCTATTTCTTTAAGAGCGTTTTTGTAATATATATTTCCGATCGTATCTGAAGTCTGAAGAAGTGAATCAACCACCAGTGAACCAGATCCGAGCAGAAGACCAAAAGTTCTTGAGGCTTCAGCCAGCGTTGCTTTAACTATTAAATTGCCAAAAATAGGAAGTTTAAGTAATAAATTGTCAATCACAAGTTTTCCCGTCTCAGTCTTATACCAGCGCTTATATAAAAAGAAGCCAAATCCCGTTATGCCAAGAATAAGAGGCCAAAGTGTAAGCGTAAAATTAGACATAAAAATAACAATTCGGGTGGGAAGCGGAAGAACCACATTTAAGCTTACGTAAAGAGTATTGAGCTGTGGAATAACTACAGTCATCATAATCGCTACAACACCAATCATCATAAGCACTATAATCGCGGGATAAAGAAGCGCTCCTTTAATGGTAGCTTTTAATCTCTCCTGCTTTTCCAGATTATCAGCCAGTCTTTCAATGGCTTTATCCATAAGACCCGATGATTCAGCCGCCTTGATAATAGAAACATAAACAGCGGAAAAAAAATCAGGATATCTGGAAATTGCCGCAGAAAACGTTCTTCCTTCTTCAATATCTGAAATAATACTTTCTAAAATTTCGATCATAGCTTCGTTTTTCGTTTGTGCTTTAAGAATAGAAAAAGAACGGATAAGAGTAAGACCTGAAGAAAGCATAGAGGAAAGCTGTCTGGTAAATATAACCAGATCCGAAGACTTAACCTTGCTTACAAAAGGCAGAAATCTTAGAATTGAACCTTCTGAATCTTTGAAAATACGAATGGGGACCAGATCTTTCTGCCGAAGATATAAAGCTGCCTCCTGTATGTCTTTTGCATCAATAAGACCCTGTATGATTTTGCTTTCTTTACTAATTGCTTTATAACGAAGTCTCATATATCAGCCGATCAGTCTTTGGAGTTCTTCCTGACGCAGAGCATAACTTTTGGCTGTCTCAAGACTTATGCTTCCGGAGAGAACTAAAGACGCAAGAGATGATTCAAGAGGTATCATGCCCACATCCTGAGAGTTTTGGATGATAGAATCAATTAAATGTGTTTTTCCCTCTCTGACATTACTTGCAACAGCTGACGTACCGATAAGAAGCTCAACTGAGGGAATTCTGCCCCCGCCAATTCGGGGAAGCAAACGCTGGGAAACAATTCCTTTAAGGGTGGATGCAAGCTGAATTCTAATCTGAGCCTGCTGACTTGCCGGAAAAGAATCTATAATTCTGTCGATGCTTTGAGAAGCCGAGTTTGTATGAAGAGTTGAAAAAACCAAATGTCCGGTTTCTGCAATCGTAATAGCTGCAGAAATTGTCTCAGGATCCCGCATTTCTCCAACCAGAACTACATCGGGATCCTCACGTAAAGCAGAGCGAAGCGCAAGACTCCAGGAATTGGTATCAAGTTCCATTTCTCTTTGAGAGATAAGACTTTTCCCGGGAGGATAGACATATTCAATCGGGTCTTCAATCGTAAGAATATGAACATTTCTGGATTGATTTATTTCATTTATGACTGCTGCAAGGGTTGTTGACTTACCGTGTCCTGTAGGACCGGTGACTAAAATAAATCCTTGTTTAAGATCTGAAAAATCATGAATTTTTTTGGGCATATTAAGTTCTTCTATGGTTCTTATCTTAGGCTCCAGAAAGCGAAATTCAGCAGAAATATTTCCTCTTTGAAAATAAATATTTACTCTGAATCTTCCCAGATCTCCATATGATCCTCCGCCGAACCCAAAAGAAAAATCCAGTTCTTTTTGATTCAGAAATATTTCTTTCTGCTTGGGAATGATAAGAGAAAAAACCATTGTTTCAACATTCTCACGCGTGAGAACCGGAAAATTAGTAAGATAAGTCAGGACACCATCAACACGTATCGCAGGATGAACTCCCGGAAGTAAATGAAGATCCGAAGCCTTATTTGTAATCGTAAGCTGTAATAATTGCTGAATATCCATAAACATTAAGTCAAAACTCAAATGTCAAAAATCAAAAGTACAACTCAAAAGTAAAAACTGATTAATTCTTTTAAATTTTAACTTTCAATTTTGAATTTTGCATTTTAAATTTTGAATTTCTATTCTTGTGCGACTCTTATTACCTCCTCAGGAGTTGTTATCCCCTGTATTACTTTCAAGTAACCGTCCTGCTTCATAGTAATCATTCCTTCAAGTATTGCCTCTTTCTCAAATGTTTGAACATTTGGACGCTCTAAGATAAGATTAGCAATTTTTACTGAAACGGGCAATACCTCAAAAATCCCTATTCTTCCTAAATAACCTGAATTTCCGCATTTCTCACAGCCTTTTCCTTTGTAAGTCTTAATCTGCGAAGCATTTACCGGAAATAATTTACCTAAGACAGTTCTTATCTCATCTGCAATAGGCCTAAGAAGCGGAGTTTCTTCCTTACAATTTGGACAAATTCTTCTGACAATTCTCTGACCTACTATAGCATTCATAGTTGATGAAAGAAGAAATGGCTCACCGCCCAAATCAATAAGGCGGGGAAGTGCTCCTGCGGCATCTGATGTATGAAGAGTTGAGAAAACTAAATGGCCGGTTAAAGATGCCTGGACTGCAAGTTCTGTAGTTTCTTTATCCCGGATCTCTCCAACCAAAATTATGTTGGGATCCTGACGCAGAAATGATCTAAGTCCTGTAGCAAAAGTCAGCCCCACAGCCGGATTTATCTGGACTTGATTTATGCCTGTCATTTGATACTCAACCGGATCTTCAAGCGTCATTATATTTACACGTGTAGTATTGAGCTTCTCAAGAACTGAATATAAAGTTGTAGTTTTACCGCTTCCGGTTGGACCGCAGACAATAATAATTCCGTGCGGTCTTAGTATTCCTGTTTCTAAATTTTTAAGAGATACTCCATTTAAACCAAGATCCCCAAGCGTGGGAATTCCTCCTGATTTTTTTAGAAGTCTCATTACTACTTTTTCTCCGAATACAGTCGGCATAACAGAAATACGAAGATCTGCCTCATTATTTTCAAATCTAAAATTAAAACGTCCGTCCTGCGGAGTTCGGTGCTCATCTATTTTCATGTCTGATAAGATTTTAATTCGTGATATTACCGCTTCCTGCACGCTTTTTGGAAGACTTAATCTGTCATACAAAATCCCATCTATTCTGTATCTAATTCTCACCCTGTCTTCCTGAGGTTCAATATGAACATCTGAGGCCCTGCTTGAAACTGCATATTCAAGAATGGTTGAAACAATTTTAGCAATTGGAGCTTCCTTAATAATCTCGGCGATTTGCTTACTGTCAATTGTTTTAGTTTTGGTTAATTCCTGTGATTCTTTTACTGCCTCTCCGACCTGGCTGATAATTTCCTGCTTGTATTGCTGGGCAATTGCCTTGATGATATCATCCTTGGAGGATGCATAAGTTTTAATATTCAAACCGGTTTTCTGCATGATAAATTGACTTGCCTCCAAGTCAACCGGATTTGCCATGGCAATTGAAAGTGTTTTTGTTTTATCATCATAAAGAAAGGGAATAAGATTAAACCTTTCAGCTACAGAACGGGGTATTAAGCTAAGAGCTACAGGAGAAAAAGAAACCGTACTAAGTGAAATAAAGGGTATTCCCAGTAATTTTGCCTTTGTTTCGGAGATCTTATCCGCAGGTATAATATTTAAGGCAGAAAGTATTTCTTCATAGGATTTATCTCCACTTGCACTTTTTACTTTAATATCATCATACTGCTCAGGTGTTAATAAATGCTCTGAGAGTAAAATATCAATAAGTGTATTATTTCCTGTAATATCATCCGTTGTTAGGGCAGGCATTATTTCTATAGTAAGTAAAAATAAGCTATAATGTCAAGAAGATCCGCAACGACGGATCTTCGAAGACCCGACCAAAATTGAAGCAAGAGTCGTATTCGAATAGAATTGAAAAGACGAATGCTGAAATTGAGCGGGTCAAGGAGTCCCGCCAATAAATTATAAAATTATGCAATCTCTTTTAATAATTTCAAAAGACCAAAATAATTCGCTTGATTATGCAATGTCTTTATGTAAAAAAAATAAAATAGACACCATTGATATAAATGCTGAAAATTTTGAAAAAACCATAGGTATTGAAGATATCAGAAATATTCAAAAACGTCTTTTCCTAAAACCTATTAAAAGCGAGATTAAATGCGTAATAATCAATGCCTCTTCAGGATTAACTACTGAAGCGCAAAATGCACTTCTTAAGGTTCTTGAAGAACCTCCGGCCAATACTATTATAATAGTTACTGCAACAAGCAAAGATTTCTTCCTTCCGACAATTCTTTCAAGGTGCAAAATAATTGTATTAAAAGAAACCCTGCAAGAACTTTCCGATAGGGAAATCAGCATTTATCAAAATATTATAAAATGGCTGGTTGAAGACGAAGTAGGAAAAAAAATGAAACTTGCTCAGGATTTAGGAAAAACTAGAGAAGAGTCACTAATTTGGCTTGAGCAGATACTAACTGTGATCAGAAAAAAAATGATTGATGAAATAAGTAATTCTTCCGAAAATAATAAAAATTTTTCATCATCTTATTATTTATATATATTAAAAAAATTCCAGAAAACCCATACTATTATTAAAACTAGCAATGTAAATCAACGTTTTGCGCTGGAAAATCTTTTTCTTTCACTTTAAAAATGATTTGCAGAATTAAAAAAATCTTTTATTTTCCCGTAGCTTTTTATTTCAGATTTTTTGCCAAAATAAGACTTTCTTACTGGAAGCCAAAAATCATTATCGTAACCGGTTCAAGCGGAAAAACCACGCTTCTTAATCTTATTGAATCGCAAATTGGAACCAAGGCAAAATACAGTCATCATGCCAATAGTAGTTATGGAATTCCATTTAACATTTTAGGTCTTGAGCGAAAAACGCTTTCTCTTCTGGAATGGCCGGTTTTATTTCTTCTCGCACCATTAAAAACATTTAGTTTAAAACCCAAAGAGGATTTATATATAGTTGAGGCGGATTGTGACAGACCGGAAGAAGGTAAATTCTTGGCAACATTTCTTAAACCCGAAGTTACTCTTTGGACCAATTCAACCAGAACCCACAGCATGAACTTTGATAATCTAGTCCAAAACAATGTGTTTAAAAATGTAGAACAGGCAATTGGATATGAATATGGATATTTTATTGAATACACATCTAAATTAATAATCGTAAACGGTGATTCAGAAATTATTAAAGAACAACTTCCAAGAAGCAACGTAAAAATAGTATCCATAACCATCAAAAATCTTATGGATTACAAAGTTGCACTTATGGGAACTGAGTTTAAAATTGACAAAAAAGTATTTAAATTCAATCAGTTATTACCTAGGGAAACATTTTATTCTCTTAAAATGTGTTTGGATCTTCTTAAATATTTGAAATGTCCCGTCAATCAATCATTTGATAAATTTATTCTTCCCCCGGGAAGAAGTAATCGATTTAAAGGAATTAAAAATACCACTATTATAGACAGCAGCTATAATGCGAATCTTGATTCTATGAAGGTTATTCTTGATATGTTTGATAATATTACAGCAGAGAATAAATGGGCAGTATTGGGAGATATGCTTGAACAGGGAAAAAGTGAGAAAGAAGAACACGAAAAACTGGCAGATGAAATAGCCAAAATCAAACTTGAGAAAATAATTCTTATGGGGCCGCGCATATCTAAGTACCTATATCCAAAACTAATAACTATTAATGAAAAACAAATAACGAAGAACGAAAAGATTGTAAAATTTTTAAATCCCGACGAAGTTCTTAATTATTTAAAAGCAAATCTAAATGGGGGAGAGCTACTGCTTTTTAAAGGAGCAAGATTTTTAGAGGGAGTAATAGAAAATCTCCTTCTTAATAAATCAGAGGCTAAAAAACTTTGCCGAAGGGAAAAAATCTGGCAGGAAAGGAGAAAAAAATTCGGATTATGATTATCAAACAAAAGCAAGCTAAAACAAGATCCGACCTTGTAAAGGTTGTAAAGATGTACATTCTTCACGGATGGACATACAACCTTAGTAAATGGAATCCTTTTTTGTCGCTGTTAAGATCTAAGGGATTAAATCCCTATTTGCTTCCAATTCCGGGCTTAACTGATAAGATCAATAAACCTTGGAATATAGACAATTATGTAGATTGGCTTTTGGGGAAAATAGGAAAAGAGAAAAAAATTATCTTAATTGGTCATTCAAACGGAGGAAGAATTGCGCTTAATTTTTCCATTAAATATCCGGAGAAAGTAGCAAAATTAATCCTGATCGACAGTGCCGGAATATATCATGATGATATTTTTATTAGATTAAAAAGAGAGGGGTTTTCCCTTTTGGCAAAAATTGGTAAAAAAATTATTCCTCTTGATGGAGCACGTAAATTACTTTATTTTCTTAGCAGGGAAAAAGATTATAGAACAGCAAATCCAATTATGAAAAAAACCATGATAAACTTAATTCAATCAGATAAAACTCTTAATTTAAGTAAGATTACCACGCCTACAACTATTATCTGGGGTAAAAACGATTCTATAACTCCAATTTTTGATGGAAAATTAATGAATCAACAGATAAATAATTCAAAGTTATACATAATTGATACAGCAAAACATTCACCGCAATTTACTCACCAAAAGGAGGTAGTTGGTATTGTTATTCAACAATTGAACAACCTACCTGCCAGCAAGGCAGGTTTAACGATATAGAAATTATATTTTTTTATGAGCATATTCAATTCCTTGGGTTCAAATTACGACCTTGATTTTGTTTTCAAGAGTATATCTACGCAAAACGATAATTCTCCTACAGAGCTAAAGACACTGCTTGAAAAAAAATACGAAGGTCAAGCATTACTATTATATAAAGGACGCGAGGCCATAACCCTTGCCTTGAAGTTGTTAAATCTTCCTAAAGATTCATCTGTTGCGATAAATGGATTTACCTGCTACGCAGTCTATAAGTCAATAAAAGAAGCCGGTCTGGAACCGATTCTTGTCGATATTCCAAAAGATGACTTGAATTTTACAAGATCCGACCTTGCAAGTACTCTTTCAAAAAATCCGCAGGTAAAAGTTGTTATCATACAAAATACGCTGGGTTATCCATGCGATATCGAAAAAATTGCAAAAATTTGCAGAGAAAAAAATCTTATATTGATAGAGGACTTAGCACATAGCGCAGGAGGTAAATATGAAAACGGAAAAGAAATGGGGACAGTCGGGGATTTCGTAGTGCTTTCATTTAGTCAAGATAAAATTATAGATGGAATAACCGGCGGGGCATTAATAACAAGAAATAAAAAATATCAAAATGATAAGATTGATCATTTTGAAAAGCCACCATCTCAAAAAGAATTTACCGATAGATTATATCCATTATTTACCTATAAAATCAGAAAAACGTATGGAATTGGAATAGGTAAAATAATTCATTTTATTCTAAAAAATACTCATCTATTATCATCTCCCATGGATAACAATCTCTATAGAAATTTTCTGCTTCCAAACTGGTACTGCAGTCTCATAAACTTAGCTTTCAAAAATCTTAATATAGATTTAGAACACAGAAAAAAAATAGCCGGGATATATAAAAATAATTTAGATAAAAGAATTATGTCGGATTTAATAATAAGTAAAATTGATCTTTCAGCAAATCTCCGCTTTCCTATTTTTGTTGAAAATAGAAAAAATCTTATAAATTATTTAAAAAAATACAATATCTTTATTTCCGATATCTGGTACGATACGCCAGTTGCGCCCAAAAAATATATAAGTAAAATAAACTATAAAGACCAATGTCCCAATTCAGAAAAAATTTCTTCCTTAATCTTAAATTTACCAACTCACAAAAATGTTTCAGAAAAAAATGCTGTTTTTATAACAGAAAGGATAAATGAATGGAGCGGACGAACGAAGTGAGGAGCTCGCCTGCTTGACAGGCGTGGTGCGAATAAAATGAGCGAAATTACGATAAAAAACATAACAGATAAAAATGAATGGGAAAATTTCATTGCAAAACATGAAGAGGCAAATTTTCTTCACTCATGGTTTTGGGGAAACTTTCATGAACGGCTGGGAAAGGCTATAGTAAGATCGGGATTTTATAAGAACGGTAGTTTAATTGGAGTAATTTTGTCAATTGTTGAGACTGCAAAAAGAGGGAAGTACTTGACCATCCCCGGAGGACCGATCATAGACTGGGAAAATAGCCTACTTATTAAAGCTTTCATTGACGAAATCAAAAAGATTGCTATATTAAATGATTGTGCTTTTATAAGAGTTCGCCCTCAGCTTGTTTCAAATGATTTTTCAAAAAATATTTTCAGAAAAAACGGGTTTATAAATGCGCCCATGCATCTTCATGCCGAATCAACCTCTCAACTTGATGTAGCTAAATCTGAAGAGGAGCTTTTGAAAAATATGAGAAAAACAACCCGATACGAAATCAAAAAGGCTCAATCTCTCAAAATAGAAATTAAAAAAACTACTGATCCTAAAGAGATTAAGGAATTCTACAAACTGCAAATTCAAACTTCAAAAAGACAAAAATTCGTTCCTTTCTCTTATAAATATCTTTTTGAACAGTTTAAAGAATTTGCACAAAATAATTTGGCTATTTTATATAAAGCAAAAATAAAAAATAAACTTCTTGCTCAGGCTTTCATAATTTTTTACGGGGAAGAAGCAGTTTATCATTATGGCGCATCAACGAACGAAGGGAGAAAATATCCAGGCGCTTATCTTATTCAATGGAGAGCAATTCAGGAAGCAAAAAAACGCGGCATGACCCGCTATAATTTTTGGGGTGTTTCACCGATCGATAAACCCAAACACAGATTTCACGGCCTTTCACTTTTCAAACGCGGTTTTGGAGGAAAAGACGTAGACTATTTACAAGCACAGGATTTAATAATTAGCTACCCAAGATATTTGATTAATTTATCAATAGAAAAATTCCGGAAACTAAGAAGGAGAGTATAGCTTCCAACCCCAGGGGTCGAAGGCTAAAATGGATCGTTTATTTCTTTTTCATCATCATACTCCACGAAAGTTTTATAATCTTCTTTTGGATTATTTTTCTTGAAATAGTTCAATATAAAAGTCGGATCAACTAATTCGGCTTTATTCTTGTCGATGAACGATAAATAGCTCGACCATTCATATTTATCAAGCCCAACCCCTGGGGTTGAAGGTAAAATTTCTTTGGGATTACGATGAATATAGCGTGAAAGATGTAAAAGATATTCGTCAGTCTCAATTAACTTGGCTCGAAAACGACCCTGAAAAAGACTGCCTACCTGATCGTATTTAATATTAAAATACTTTGCATAACTCGTGCTCAGCCTTAGCATAAAAGATGTAACCGGTATGTCTGTATTTTGTCTTAGAAGAAAATGAAAATGGTTTGGCATAAGACAGTAGCATATAATCGTAATCCCGAACTTACTCTTGTATTCGCGTATTTTCTCTAAAAACCTTCTATAATCTCTTCTTGAAAAAAATATATTCTGCTTTCTGTTTCCTCTGTTATAGACATGATAGAAGAATCCTTTCTGGAAATATCTTGGTGGAGTTGCCATAACAATATATTAAACTATTAATGTTTCGTGCGTCAACCCCGCGGGTCGAGTCTCGAATATTCCAGTCCCGTATCGGGAGATAAATATTAGAATTATAAATCTACTAAGGGATAGCAGATATCCACGCCTCCATCATATGTACCACCGCAGATATATCCGATTTTACCAGTAAAAGATTGATATATAGCGTATGGGTATTGCCCAGAGGAACATCCTATTTTATTAGAATAAAGTTTAGATTCAAGTATTGTCCATATTGATGTATTTGTACCAGGGCAGTAACTAGATGTACCAACAGCATAGCAAATATTTCCCTGATTGTTTACAGCGGAACAAGCAAAACTATTAGCAGGTGCCGAAACAACACCTTTAATTTCTCCTGCGGAAACCAATGTATCTTGCCATGTAGTTGAAGCTGCAGGATATGTCCCCTCCTGATTGACAGCATATCTGTCTATAGCTCTACCTAATTGAGATACGGCTGAAATTCTTGATGCATCTCTTGCTCTTGCCAGCTGTTCAAGAGGATTAACGCCAATCAAAAGAACTGCGGCGAGGATTCCCAGAATTACTATGACTACGAGAAGTTCGATTAAAGTAAATCCCGTACCATTTTTTCGATGCTGATACCGGATAAAACCTGTTTTATTAAAAGAAAACTTTAAGAAGATCTGGGGGGGGCGGAGTCTTTCAGATATTTTCTCATTATAATTATCCTTCTTAATTAAGATTAAACCACTTGTTCTTACACGTCAATAAATTTGTGTAGGATCCCTAGAGTACGTACGCTTCTCCTTTCTGTTGTTGTATGTAACTTGTAACATATTCAAATGGGGTTTGGTAGTGTATGGCATGGTGAAATCTTCTGTTGTTGTATTTGTCATTGAATAAAACGCAACGGGAGTTAATATCTTGAAG
>Ga0210057_1008794_pt1 | contig 11851 bp, 10 predicted proteins | sample CryGeyCG2114_010_2_FD_183968 | JGI IMG/M metagenome (GOLD analysis project Ga0210057, IMG submission 183968) | Groundwater microbial communities from aquifer - Crystal Geyser CG10_big_fil_rev_8/21/14_0.10 (SPAdes) (version 2) | ecosystem: Environmental > Aquatic > Deep subsurface > Groundwater ...
ATGGAAAAGTGGATGGACATTTTCGATTTGGGACCACGGACAATGAAGTCATCGATATACGAGAACAAGATTTTTTTTCTCTATACTCATACACATATCAAGACTCTCTCAAGTCAACTCTTACTGATGCTGAGACACAAGTAGCAGATGTGGTATTTGCTCATATAAGAGATCCAAAGCGTAAGCAAACCGTAGATCGAGATACTCTGAGTGAAGCCATAAGAGCTTCTGGCCAAATCTCGACCGAACCAGTCCTTTCGTGTGTTCAATTAAAAATGCCAAAAAAAGACGTGCCTCCTGATCCTGCTGCCGGAGCAACCCCAGAAGAGATCGAGTCACACAAAATAAAAAAAGATCAGGTCGATGCACACAACACAAAACTTGATCAGCTTGTTGCCGGACTCCAAGACCATGTAATCGCAACCCGAAAAGATCTCTCTACCCTCTTGTCACTTTTTGGTGAAAATGAGCTGAGAGCAGAAACTGCTAACCAGTATGCAGAACTGTTGACATTGAGAGAACAACGTCAGACTGCGACCAATTCTGAACTTAAGACTCGACTTGATGGGCAGATTGCTGCTATTCAAGAAAAAATTTTAGAATATGACGATGCACTCAAAACAATCACCGATCCCAAAAAACTAGAAATATTCTTTGGTCTTATTGAAAGCGGGAAACTATCTCCAGAAGCGGCTAAAGCAATTGGAGATAGTTTTGCCAAGGGTGAAGTCGGAGAGGCTATGAAAAAGATGGCACAAGAAAATCTGGCATCAATGAGTCAAGAAGAGCAAGAGAAAATATCCAAATTCTTGGGGAAAGATGTGAAAGAAATCGAAAAAGCATTGATGACAGCCGGCGGTGCAGGACTCATCCTCCTCCTTCTCCTCATCATCTCAGGAGCAGGCGGAGCTAAGGGCTAATTTTAATTCTTGCAAACTATGGGAGAACAATTATTACCAGATGGAATTGATTCAAAAGCAAAGCTTGGTCGAGTCATCGATAGACTTATATTAGCCTCATCTGAGGGGCTTACTCCTCCAGAAACGGGAGAGATCGAAGCTCTTCACCACAAGGCAGTGGTCGCATATGCTGAAGGACTTGCAGAAGCGGGAGAGTCTGAAGCACCGTTTGACCTTGCGCGAGCTGCCGCACTCCCCGATCTTCGCATCCTTTGGATGGCCCAACATGCACGTCTTTCTAATTGGATGAGAGAAAATCAGGCTACTTTAACAGAAATACCGAAGTTGGCACAGGCATTTGATCAAGCGCATGGCCCTCAACTCAAAAAAATGAATGTATATAGCTTTGCTCAACTAGCAGAAGCAGGCATCTTTGAAGCAGGTAGTGGTTTTCTGTTTGGATCAGTGGGAGAGGAAGATGAAACACCAATGTTTCAAGTGGGCGATGCTCATAGGTTCCTTATGCCAACCTTTGCACAAGTGCTCGCACTCACTTCCGAAGAATCAGGACAAAACAAAGTACTTCGAGCACAAACGCAAAGTATGGTTGATGCGCTTGGCGCAACGGCCTCGGGTACGTTCATCCTCAACCCTCATAACCTTGGCACAAGAGAAGCTACTATGAGACACGCATACGGAACAGGTGACGGCGAAACGGTAAGGATTTTTGACCGGAGATATCCTCAAGATGGTCCGCAGATAGTTGTACTCCCTGATATACAACACCCAACGTTCGACCAAATGGGAAGAGATATTTTTGGGATAAAGCCGGATAATGCTCCAAGTACAGGAGGGATTTTTTTGCCACGTACACTAGGTATTGGGCATTTACCGAAACCAGATGGAGGCGGAAAATACTTCGCTCATCAAATCGACCATCCTCCACTCAAAGCGGCCCATCTCTTTTGACTCTATCTCCCCATCTCCTCAAGTTTATTTTTCAACAGATCAATCTCATCCTGTTTTTCTTCAATGATTGCTTCAGCCTGTTTCACAGAATGTATATCCTGCAAGACTTCATCTTTATCTGAAGTTCTCAGATCCGCCGCAGCCTCCATCGGATCTGTCACATTTACTGACAGACCGGTACCAAGCTCAAATCCTGCTCTATATACGAATCTCGGGATGATCCTGATATACCACTTCTTTTTTGGATAAATGTAAAAATTGTAGCTAAATCCCCGTCCCGTTTTACTTTTGGTCTCATGCAGAACTTCAAGGCGTGACATGAGTTTGACGTATATGTCAACAAGGTCAACTATCTCTACATCGGTTATATCCCCAAAAAAAGTCTCTTCGACTTTTGGTGCAATCCACACTTCATACGGCCACTGGGAAAAATCTGGGCAGTACATATTAAAAAATGTATTTTCCTCAACAATATTGTCTAAAGGCTCTTGTTCAAGAGTTGAAAGATTGATCTGATTGGGAAGAAGCACGAGCTGCGAATGGGGATGTTCAATAGAAGTTCCTGCATGTTCTCCCTGATTGCAGAAAATGATCACTTGTCCTTTGTCCTTATATTCATTAAAACGCTGTCGAAATGTTTGAAATACTTTGACAATATGATCTTTGGGAAGATGATGCAGATCATCTTCTTTCGGAGAGTGGATGATCACTTCATGAAAATCGGTAATTGGGTACTTATTTGGGATAACACGCACTTCCCACCCCGGCTCATCCGCCACCCCCTTCCCCACTCTGTAGACCTCATGTGGTGTCATTTTCTCATTTCCTTCACAAAACGGGCATGTTTCATCGATATCATTTTGATCATTGACTTCATCGGGGCGATTTTCACGACTATCTGCAATAATCACCCACCGGCGGCTTGAAATGTCGGGAACATATTTGGACATACACTTAGAATAGCATGAAGAGATGATACTTTTCTACTTTTATCTCATTGGTATTGTTATAATGATCATATGAACATCCTTCTTGTCGGACTGGGGAACCCTGGAAAATCGTATCAAAACAACCGTCACAATTCCGGATTCATGTTTCTTGAGTGGTTACTTACGGCAACCGATTCGCAATTCAAGTTCGACAAGTATTCCGATTCTGAAATTGCGAAAGTATCGCTAACAGCCAAAGACCAGAACCTCATAACTGTTTTGGCAAAACCCCAAACATTTATGAACCGTTCAGGCAGAGCGGTCCACAAAATGATGTCCTCAAGCAATCTCGAGCAACCGACTCTGATCGTTGTCCATGATGATCTTGATATCCGTCTTGGCAATTTCAAAATCCAAAAGGGAGTCGGCCCAAAAGTACACAATGGCCTCGAATCTATCCAGTCATCCCTGAAGACCAAAGACTTCTGGAGAGTCAGGATTGGGATTGACAACAGAGACTCGGACTTTGAAGGCTCTGGGGAAGGATATGTACTCGGGAATTTTGAAAAAGAAGAGAATAAAATGCTTCAAGAAATTTTCCCACAAATTAAACACAAACTGTTATCTATAATGTAACGTGAAATGATACTCCCCGACGCTGAGCATCGGGGTATCTCATGTCATTCTGAGTGAAACGAAGAATCCATGGATCCTTCGGCTAATCGCCTCAGGATGACATGTTCGACGCAGAGCGTCGAGGTATCTCACGTCATCCCGAACTTGCCTGCCCGCCTCTGGAGGGATTCGGGATCCAGTCTGGATTCCCGCCTTCCCTCCAGAGGCGGGCGGGCGCGGGAATGACACTGCGTAACATGAGTTACTCATAAAGTATCAAACCTTTTACCCTTTTAAAATGTTTGATATTCCTTGTCATTAAAGACAAGCTGTAGGAAGTAGCAGTAGCGGCGATCAGAAGATCAAAGTCATCAAGGGGTATTCGTCTCACTTCCAAGTCTATTTTAATTTCGAGGTATTTTTCTGCGACTTTTTCATCGATAGAAATAACCTTTATTTGATAATCGTCAAGAAAATTTTGAAACAACTGTATCTTATTTATGGTTTTTATTTTCTTAAATCCATATACTACCTCTGCCCAGGAGATAACGCTGATATAAATTTTTTTATTACTTATTGATTCTCTAAAAAAAACAACGGCAGAGTTTTGATTACTTAAAAAATCTATTATTATGTCAGAGTCTATGAGTATTTCCATGAGTATTTCTCAAGGTAAGAGTTGAAAATTTTTACGAAATTTTCTCATGTGGTTTTTTATATCTTTTGCTTCCATATCATTCAGAATTCCGGCATATTTTTTTATTTTATCCTCGGCTAAATATTCTTTCTTTTCTTGATAAACGACAATCTTGGCCACAATTGACTTACCTCTCTTTAATAAAAATGAGTCCTTGTTGTATGTAACTCTATTAATATAGTCAGAAATATTGTTCCTGAAATCAGAAATACTTATGATGTTGTTCATATATAAACTATAGTAGCACAAATTGACATTTTGTCAACATGTACGTTTACTATGTAAGAGTTCACTCTCTTTGACAAAACTATATTAAAATATATCAAATATCAGTTGCTGTCATCCCCGACCTGATCCCCGTTTTCACGGGGACGGATCCAGATCATTGTAATAGTCTAAAAACTGGATTCCCGCCGGAGCCTGCCCTCGACTCCGATCGGGGGCGGGAATGACAAACTGTGTCAAAGAGCGTGAAATTTACGGTTCGAAGCTTGTTACGCAATCGTCATACACTTCTTGGTATATTTCAAGGACTCTTTGTGCAATTGCATACTGATCAAAGAAAGCTGCTCTCATTTTTGCTTGATGTTTGAGTTCTGTTTGGACGTTTTTATCGTTCAGTACTGAATTGAGCTTTTCTGCTATTCGATGAGCACCATACGGATATACATATATCCCTGCACCTTTAATCACTTCTTCAAATGCTCCAATTTTTGAAAGCACCGAAGGCACGCCTGCTGTCACAGCTTCAAGTGCTGGAAGACCAAATCCTTCATAAAGCGAAAGAGAGATAAATGCTTCTGATTGGTGCAAAAGCGTCGACATTTCGGATCGGCTGACAAACCCGACGATATGAACCTTATCCCCCACTTTCATGAGTTTTGCGTACGTCATGAGGTCTTCCGGTTTATAATAAATCGCTTTTGAAACTGCCATTGTATTTCGAACCGCACCAAGGATGAGCAAGTGACCTGGATATTTGTATGTTTTTGAAAGGATTGAAAACGATTTTATAAGTATCCTGAGATTTTTGTGCCGTTTCAGTCCACCGGAATACAGTATGTATTTCTGTGGTAATTCAAATTTTTTCCTACACTCTATTATTTCTTTTTGTGTGGGTTGGGTGAAAAATATATCATCAACCGGCTCGTAGGTGACTTCAATTGTTTCTGGCTTCATGCCGTAAATAGGTGCCAGGTCCATCTTGGTCGTTTCGGAAATTGATACTACTTTTTTTGCTCGTTTTGTAAGGAGACTTTTTCGTATGTCGGAGTACCAGCGATACGCGAGTTGTTTTCGTTCTGCAGGAAATCGCCATGGAATAGCATCATGTATGGTGACGATAGATCCAATCTTTTCAACTCCTCTTGGAAGAGATTGATATAGTCCGTGAAATATATCAAGTTTGTATTTTTTGATCGCATTTCCAAGCTGATACTCTTCCCAAATAAATCGGCTCAAGAATGATTTTGGGAATAATGGAATGGGATCAATTCGAATAATACGAAAGTTTGCAGGAAATTCGAATTCAATTTTGGCATTTGTAAAAATAAAGTATTTGTTTTTGTGATCGATTTCAGATAAGGCACGAAGAAGATTTATCGTATACTGCCCTATTCCCGAATATGGAGTTGAAAGATATAGTCCGTTAATGCCGATACGCATATAGTGATAATCAATTGATTAACATATGGAAAACAGCACGCCCTAACAAAGTAACTTGATTATTATATCATGATTCTTATGGGAATTTTGAAAATACGTATCTTATGTAATATCTTCTCCAACGCGCTTTTTTTCATGACTTCTGTATAAATATTTCCCTGTTTCTTATATTTTTCTATAGGGCAAATATCTTGATCTGGCGATCTATGATATAATACTAGTTATGCCAAAAAAGAAATTGAGAGTTTTGTTTCTTTCATGGTTTCCGTTCTATGGCTCAGGTTCAGGAACATACGCACGGTACCTTGCTATAGAAGTAAACAAATCGCAAGATGTTGCTATAGTGAGTCCAGATATTCGTCCAATCAATGGAGTTAAACTCTACCCGCTTAAAACTCCATTTAGAGTCGCATTCACAGGACATCCAGAGTGGCCAAACTGCAAACTTTTTACTGACATTTCTCATCGAGATATCCTTCGATTTCATAAGAGCGCCCTCGATTCTGTGGTGGATGCAGTCGAGGATTTCAAGCCTGATATTATTCATGTTCATCACGCCTATCCTCTTTCTTGGTCAGCGCGTTTTGTCAAATCTACGTATCAAATTCCCTATGTGATTACCGTGCATGGATCAGAACTGCCAACTGCTCAAAAAGATAAAAGATACATTGCACTTACCATGGATGCCCTACGAAAAGCTAAAAAAATTATCCCCAATTCAGCTTATACAAAAGATTGGGCCATAGATGTATTTGGAAATGAATTTCAAAAAAATATGCGTGTCATACCTGGTGGAGTAGATATTAAACAGTTTAAAAAAGTGAATACTGATAAGATTACTTCAGAATTAAACTTGTCTGGTAAAAAAACAGTACTCTTTGCAGGGAAGCTTACTAAATATAAAGGAGTAGAATACCTCATAAAAGCTGCGAAAAAGATCCATGGCGATGTAGTTATATCGGGTGATGGTCCTGAAAAGAAAAATTTACTTAAAATCATTACTGATGAACATATTACAAATGTACACTTTGTAGGACATGTAGATTCAACCGAACGATTGGTCGAGCTTTATAGCATGGCAGATGTGTTTGTAGCACCTTCCGTTTGGGATGAGCCTTTGGGATTAGTTGTGCTTGAAGCCATGGCAACAGAAACTCCAGTGGTCGTTACACGAAAAGGTGGTATTCCACTTGCTGTTAAAGATGGAAAAAATGGATTCTTTATTCGCTCAAGAAACGCTACCGACATTGCCTTAAAAGTAAACAAGCTTCTTGATGATGATAATTTGAGAAAAAAAATGGGAGCTACTGCAAGAACTATTGCTGTTGAACGATTTGCCTGGCCGCTTATTGCAGAAAAATTTATAAGTATATATAAGAAATATTCTTAAAAATTAGTAATTGTTCTTTTTTATGCGTATTGGTTTATTGTTACCATCCTTATTGGCATCAAAAAAACAACGTGAAGGACGCATTTTTGCTCCATTATCCCCCGCTATTCTTCTGGCAGATACGTTGGTTGAAAAAGGACACGAAGTATATTTCTATACTTCTGGCGACGTTCAAACGAAAGCTCATATAATTTTTGGTGACAAACGACTCACTGATTCGGATTTAAAATATTTTCAATTTAGAGACAGAGAAGCAAGTGAAAAAAAATTCACGACAATTGAGATAATTAAGCGTGATTTTGAATATGATTTAACATTAAAAGCATACACCGATGCAAGCGATGGGAAATTGGATATAATCCATTCTTATCATGATTTTGGTGCTCATTATTTTCATGAATTAACTAAATTTCCGACTGTATTTACTTTACACAACCCTCTTCCTCAAGATAAATCTACAGTTGAGTATTTACGCCTTTCAAAATTCAAAAATCATTCGTACGTTTCTATTAGTAACTCTCAACGAGAAAGTATATTAACTTTGAATTTTGTTGATACTATTTATCATGGCCTAAATTTAGAGCCCTACACATTTAATAATAATCCTGAAAATTACATAGTATATTTTGGTCGTATGATCGAAGAAAAAGGATTAGATATAGCAATTCAAGTAGCTCTAGATCTAAAAATCAAACTATATATCGCTACGAGTATAACACCCGCAAATACTTCACAAGATTTTTATAATACAAAAATAAAACCCTATATAGACGGTGAAAATATCAAAATTTTTGACTACATGGAAAAAAATGAATTAGTAAACATTATAAAAAACGCAAAAGCATTTCTATTCCCACTTCGATGGAAAGAACCATTTGGACTGACTGTTATTGAATCTATGGCCTGCGGGACGCCTGTAGTCGCATTCTCAAACGGCAGTATGCCCGAACTTATTGTGGATGGAAAAACTGGTTTCTTAGTCGATAATTCTGAGGCTATTAATGGTCTCAAAAAAGCAATAGGAAATATAAATCAGATTAACAGGAAGGAGTGTCGCGAACATATTGAGAAAAATTTCTCCAAAGAGAGAATGACCAATAAATATATTGATGCTTATCACAAAACTATAAGCAGATATGGTAAGTAAGGATTAATTGCAACTTTCTGTTGGCAATGAACTACCCCGCAGCAGAGCTGACGGGGTATCTCATGTCATCCCGAACTTGCCTGCCCGCCTCTGGAGGGATTCGGGATCCAGTCTGGATTCCTGCCTTTCGGCCAAAGGCCGATCCGCCTCTGGAGGACGCAGGAATGACAACCACGATGCAGAGCATCGGGGAATTAAACCCGAAGTGGCATTAATAGGTTGTATACTATGAATTAATGAATATTCTCTTCGTATCTTGGGAGGTTGACCCTTTTTTCAAAGTTGGTGGATTGGGTGATATCGCCAGATCCCTTCCCAAAGCCCTACATAATAAAAATATCGATATCTCTCTTGCAGTGCCTCTCTACGATGCGGTCAAATTTCACGGTCAAGAAACAACAGAAGTTGGACAAGTATCAATCGTATATGATGGCAAAAAAATAACATTCCATATAATAAAGACAACATTTCCTGACGTTAATATTCCCATATATTTCTTCAAAAATAAAAAATATCTATCCATTCCTATGGCAGATACGTTCGCCGTATTCAACATGGCTATTATCGAAAGCATACGAATGAACACACTACAAAAACCTGATATTATTCACTGCAACGACAATCATGCAGGTTTTATTCCCCTACTTGTCAAGCATCACAACCTTCCGATCAAAACTCTCCTCACTATCCACAACTTGAATAATTTCGGGAGAGCAGGAATAAATCAGGTGATAAAAATGGGTATAGACCCCAATATGTGCACTGTGTTGAAATGGGAAATACAAAAACGACAGATCAATTTCTTACTTGAAGGAATCGTCCATGCAGACAAAGTAAATGCCGTCTCAGAAACGTATGCCAAAGAAATTTTGACTGAAGAATATGGTTCGGGAATAGATGAAGTTCTCACAGGACTTTCAAACAAAATAACTGGTATTTTAAATGGTATAGACTATGAAGTGAGAAATCCCACAAACGATACATACCTAAAATATACCTATGACATCAAGGCTTCAGGAAACTTATTTGACATCACAAAAGGGAAAGCAAACAATAAAGCGTACCTTCAGAAAAAATTGAAGTATGATATAGACTCAAATATTCCACTCATCGGATTTATTGGGAGATTTGACTCAAAGCAAAAAGGGGTTCAACTTCTTCATCGAGTAATAAATCGTATTGATAAAAAAAAGTACCAGTTTGTGGTACTTGGGACCGGCGAACCAAACTGGGAAGAGAGATACCTGTGGCTATCCCAATTTTATAAAAATGTATATTATAAAAATGTTTTTGATGAGGAGCTTGCTTCGCAAATGTATGCAGGTTGTGATTTCCTCATCATTCCATCAAAGTTTGAACCGTGTGGACTGATACAGATGATTGCGATGCGGTACGGATGCATCCCTATTGCCAGGGCTACTGGAGGCCTGAAAGATACGATACGCGATGGAGATACCGGCTTCCTGTTTGAAGAATACACGTCTACCGCTTTGGAAAATACATTAATAAAAGCGGCGACTCTGTTTCGTACTGATAAAGATGCATTTGCATCTATGAGAATACGTGCCATGAAGGAAGATTTTTCTTGGAATCAAAGTGCCGAGAAATATATAAAACTATATAAAGAATTGCTCGGATGAACGTTCGTAATTTTTCGGGTCTAATTGCTCCCGAATGATACTCTCCGACGAGAGAGCATCGGGGTATCTCGTTGTCATTCTGATCCGCCAGTTGGCGGAGAAGAATCCATGGATCCTTCGGCTAATCGCCTCAGGATGACATGTTCGACGAGTGAGCGTCGGGGAATTAGACCCTGATGGGGATTAAATATAACTCCTTACCATACTCCTCAAGCATCCGAGTCGCCGAGTGTTCATTCTCTATAAGCGTTCGTGAAGCCTTCATTTTTTGTACCCATTCTCCATTTACTTTCTTTCTATCCTGAAATGAGGGAATAATGCTATTCTCCAAAACAGCGTAAAAACTTTCCGCAACATGTGTATCCTCAAGCTCCCAACCAATGTCATTCAGGTTGACTTCATAGATCCAACCATCTCGTGTTGAGCATTGCAAAACTCCATTCAAGGCTGCTTTCATCCCGCTTGTGCCACATGCTTCATAGCCTACGATAGGCGTATTCAACCACACATCAGATCCACTGATGATTTGACTCGCAGACTGTATCGAATACGATGGTATGTACACTGCCCTACCGTGAAGGTCTGTTTCAATAAAGTGTTTTAAAGTTTCTGTCAGCTTCACTCCCTCAGTATCGGAAAGATGGGGCAAACCGGAAAACACAAACCTGACATTGCAGCTACTTTTGTCACATATTTCTTTGAACGTCTTGTTATCTTCGAAAATCGACAAAGGTCGTTTGTAGGGGACAATTCTTCTCGCCCAGCCAAGAATCAGATCTTCATCTGACCACTCAAATCCTGAAACCGATTTTACTAGCTCAAGCAAGATACGTTTTCTCACTCTATGGGCAGCAAGAATTTCCGCCATTGAGTTGTCTCTGACATGTATATAGTCCCAACGGGGAATATGGATCCCATTTGTTATGCGTATCGTTTTCATATGTGTCCATATCTCTTCAGCTTTCTTCTGATGAAGCTGACTGACTGTATTTACACGACAAGCCATGCGAAAAGAAAGCTCAGTCATAGAAAACTGCTTTGATTCTGGGATCTGGCCAAGAGAAACAATTTCATGATTTGGTATTCCAGAGTCAAGGGAATATTTTTTAAAAATCAAACTCACTAAATCTATCGGATAAATTTCGTTTCCAGCCATGACCAGCGTATGATTTGTGAAAACAATTTTCTGTTTTGCCTCAACGCAGGCATCTCCAAAGGAAATTTGTTTATCTTTCATCTCTTTGGCAATGAGATCGATAGAGAGAAATGCAGAGTGTCCTTCATTGAGATGATACATCGTAGGTTCAATGCCAAGCGCTTCAATGAGCCTTCGACCACCGATGCCGAGTATCATCTGCTGCTTCATCCGCTTCTCTTTGTCGTCAGCATACAGTCTGTCCAAAATTTCAACATGCTCTGGACTATTTAAAGGTACTCTTGTATCTAAAAAATATATTGGGGCGGTATTCAACTCCCATTTCCAGACTTTGCATGAAACTACATCATCGCTCACGGGAATAGAAATGACCAATGGCTCCCCACTCTTGTCGAAGACCGGCTTCATATGACCTGGGATCTGCGTTGGGAGGTTGTTTCTATATCCAGTCTGGTACATGAGTCCTAAGCCGATCATTGGAAAATTCCTGTCACGAGCTTCCATCATAGTATCTGCAGCCAGTACGCCCAAGCCCCCTGCATAAATTTCCAAATCTGCAGATAGCGCGTACTCGGCACACATATATACAATGGGGTGTGTTTTGAGGTCATGATATGTAGGAGAATTTTCAAGATGAGCGAAATATTCCAAGCTCTTGTGATGTGCCATTTGTTCATGGTACCAGCAGAAAATGATAATTGCAAAAATGCAAGAAAAAGTAAGAGTTCACTCTTCTTGACAAGA
>Ga0210057_1008795_pt1 | contig 11847 bp, 14 predicted proteins | sample CryGeyCG2114_010_2_FD_183968 | JGI IMG/M metagenome (GOLD analysis project Ga0210057, IMG submission 183968) | Groundwater microbial communities from aquifer - Crystal Geyser CG10_big_fil_rev_8/21/14_0.10 (SPAdes) (version 2) | ecosystem: Environmental > Aquatic > Deep subsurface > Groundwater ...
GCAGAAGCAATAAAGGTGCTGGGATATTAGAAGTCTTGCTGTCTGTTGTAGAAACAGCAAGACTACAGAAGCAGAACCCGCTTCTGTTTATGCATCAAATCATCGCTTCAGAAAGGTAAAGTATTACATAAAATGTACTGAACACAATCAACAAGCATATTCTTTGCTTTTCTTTTACTTGAAGTTGCAATTTCTTTTGGTTCATGATATATCCCTCGACAAAGACGAACTCTATTTTGTGTGGTGGGAAGTGTATCTGAACCTTGTGGATATAAAAAGTTCATCCATTTTTGTGCATCGTATCGCATAGATTGCACAACATCACCCACATTTGTTGCTCCTTGCTGACGTAGTTCTAGAGAAGCATTATATGTTGTTTCTGTAAGACCATCATCCTCATGATCAATCGTAACATCAATATTGAATCTTACAGCACGAGCAATAATAGGAGAAACGCTTTTTATAAAAGCAACTTTTGGAGAACCATACTCAGGAGAGGATAAAATGGTACCCTTACGTTCAAAATAACATATTGCAGATGGCTTTACTGAAACAGAAACTGGCTTTTGTTGCGGTGATGTTGCAGTTGCAAGTTGTGCTTCAAATTTTCTGCCTATCTGTTCAATTGCATCAATATACATTGATTGATATCTCTGGGCAGCATTCCACGAATCTGCAGATTCTCCTAATATATCAAATGTAGAAAAGATCCCTTCTTGATGGAGACCTTGTATTGTTCTTATCCCTTCTTCTATGTCCCTACCCGCAATGTATGGTCTTGCAAACCGTTCTATCCAAGAATCTGGTAATCTATCAATAAAGTCGTCTATTACTTTCATAGCGATACGCGTAAAATCTTCCTTTTTAATCTTTTTGGTAGTAAGAAATAGATACAAAAAACTATTAATATCTTAATTACTTACCCCACAAAAATTATCCTTTTACTTAATAACCTAGGAAGGGGCAATGTATCATACGGCCTGTTTTTTGTTTTTTCTTTAATTTGCTCAACAATATCATCAAAAGACATCATTATATCATTTTCTTTACCACGTACCCGAACAGAAAACTGGTTACCTTCAACTTCCTTATCGCCAATAACTAACGTGTACGGTGTCCATTCCTGTCCAGACGCTCTGATACGTTTTCCTACACTTTCTTCACGATCGTCAATGTCAACACGTACTTCTGCAGTGTCAAGTCGTTCCGCAACTTTTGTACAAAAATCTCCATGGGTTTCAACAGACACAGGTATCAAACGTACTTGTGTAGGAGCTAACCATAAAGGCAACTCTGGAACTTTTCCTGCAATTTCGCTCATTGCTGCTCGTTCCAATAATGCAAACATGACTCGCTCAACAGCACCTGAAGGGCTGCAATGTAAAATTAATGGAAACTGTTTCTTACTCTCTTTGTCAACATACGTAATATCATACCGTTCAGCATTTTCAACATCAAGCTGATCTGTTGTCAGGGTAGAACATTTATCTAATGCATCAACAAAGTTCCATTCATATTTCATACTAAAATAAAAGAACCGTTTGTCCCACATCTCGACCAATGTTGGTTTTCCAAACCGTTTCACTAATGATTTTACATAATCCTGATTCTTGTCCCACATGTCTCTCGTTATTCGGATTGCAAACTCTAGATCGTGTTTCATGTCTAAACCAATACCTTCCTGTACTTGCCATGACATTTCTACACGTTTCATCATTTCTTCGTTTGCCTGCTGTAAATTGGAACAAAATGCGTGCGTATCAGGCATGGTAAATGCACGTAGTCGTCGTAACCCAGTCAGTTCGCCATGTTGTTCAACCCTAAAACTGTATCGTGTCATTTCATATAATCGTACAGGCAAATGTTTGTACGAAATTTGTGCATCGTGCATCTCTAAGAACTGGCCGAAACATGCAGCGAACCGTAAGAACACTTTTTTGTTTGGCGTTTGAATTGCGTACTGCCGTGCTGGGAACCTATGTAAATAACTTTTAAGTGCTGGATGTTCATAATCGTACATGATAGGTGCTTCAATTTCCATAGCGCCATATTCTTTTACCTTCTGTGTCACGTACCGTTCAATTAATCCTTTAATAAGTCGACCTTTTGGATAGTATCGAAGGTTTCCTGGGTCTGAGCCTGGTTCATAATCTACTAATTCTAACTTTCTCATCAACCTAACATGCGGCGGTTCTTCCTTTGCAACACGTGACTTTGCCATTTCGTACGCAGCAAATTTTTTAAGATTTGTATGGTTACTAAAATCAAACCCGTTAAATTCTTGTTTTTCTTTATTGTACGTAATAGATTGTAATTCTCCGTTACAGTCAAGAATGTACCAGTGTGATACTAACGTGTCTTCTGCTTTAAGAGCTTCAGAGATATCTTGTTTTAGTTCTTGTTCTTCTTTCTTCTCACTCTTTGTATCGGCGGCATATTCTTTTTTCATTTCATGTGTGTCATGTGTATCATGTGTATTTTCATCAACAGTAAACTCTCGACTTAATTCTGATAATGGATGGCCTTTACATGCGATTGTAAATGATTTGTACCAACCGAACGGTGCTCGTGTAACTTTATATTTTTCACTGAGAATTGTTTCTGCACGTTTCATAACATCTTCTGCGATTGCTGGAGAACTTAACATTGAACTTAAATGCGCATAGGGATATAATACAATCGTTTTGGTGTTTACCTGTTGTGCAATATTTTTGATTTCCTGAACGTACTTTTGGACAATTGTATCAACCTTCTTCTCGTCACGCTTTTCAACTGCTGTAAAAACAACAAGGCACTCTTCTGCACGAACCTTTCCCTTTTCAACATCGCCAATGTCCTTAATGGCTCTTTTCTTTGCTTCAAATTCAATAAAGTCTGCATGAATTGTTAAGATTTTCATTATTTCTACAAGCTTTTTTCTGGTATTTTTATAGGTTTTGCTGTTTACTGCCTAATTTAGCGCGGTTACGACAAAAAACTTCTTAAATACGAAACATATCCTTCTCATAAATGCCACAAGAATCAATGGTTGTATTCGGTGCACATTCAGACGATTTTGTTATAGGTGCTGGTGCTACCATCGCGAAATATTCTCAAGAAGGTGTACACGTTACGTCAATCGTGTTTTCGTACGGTGAAAAGTCTCATCCATGGTTACAAGAAGCTGTTATTAAGAAAATGCGTGCTCATGAAGCCCTTGAAGCAAGTACCATCTTGGGCTGTAAAACGTATATATATAACTTAAAAGAACTGCATTTTATGGAAGAATATACAGAAAAATATGTTGATGATGCGATACACAAACTTTTGATGAAAATAAAACCAACAAAGATATTTACGCACAGTCCTGAAGATCCTCATCCAGACCATAAAGCTGCGTATAACCTTACCATGGACATTATTAAAAAGCTTTCATGGAAGCCTGAAGTGTATATCTATTCGATATGGAATCCCGTCTCGTTTAAGACTGATTATCCATCATTATACATTGACGTTTCAAAAACGTTCTCATTAAAACTCAAAGCGTTGAAAACATTCAGAAGTCAACGGTTTCATGCAATTTATCCTTTACTTATTTTAGTGTTCAAACGCGCGCTTGTGTGCGGAATTAAAATCAGAAAAATATTTGCAGAGAGGTTTTACAAGATACAATAATACTACCATTACTACTACCAACAATAATAATAATAATAATAATAAACTCCACAAATATATCCCACAAATATATTCAATATCATGAAACCAAAACTATTACTCGTTGCGGATACGTATTATCCAAAAGTTGACGGGACACTTATCTTTATGGAAGAGTTCATCAAACGGACTCATCGGCAGGTTGACATTTCGTTACTTGTCCCTAACTTTCCAGGAAGGAAGAGTAAAAGTAAAAGTCTTCCTGTTGAGAATGTTCGGTACGTAGAAGTTTCAAAGAGAATTACCCTTTCTGAATATCCAAGTATAAAGCTGTCTTTTAAGAATCTTCGAAGTATACAACAGGAAATAAAAAAAGCCGATATAGTTTTTATTCAGGGCCCCGCACTGTTAAGTTACCTTAGCATTTATTATGCTCATAAATATTCCAAAAAGACATTTTTTTATCTTCACGTCCTTTCATGGGACCTATTCTCAACGTTCCTTCCACCATTATTAAACAAACTTTTCCGTAACATTATTCGGAAGGTTTCCATAAAACTGTATAACCGGTGTTCAGAAATACTTGTTCCTTACAGAGGTCTTAAAGATGAACTTACTCATGAAAAAGTTCATGTTCCAATCGGCGTTGCGAAGTTAGGTGTTGATATTCAACGGTTCTTACCGGTTGTTCATAAAGACACATATAAAGAAAGGGCAGGAATTGCTAAAAACACGTTTGTCATTGGATACGTCGGTCGTGTATCAAAGGAAAAGAATGTCGGCGTTCTTTTATCGGCGTTTACAAAACTTATATCTCCTCAATCAATGAACAAGTTTCATCTTCTTATTGTGGGAGATGGTCCACGCGATCAAACGAAAGAGTTCAGAGAAAATGGTCATTGTACCATCACTGGGTTCGTTGATAATGTTCAGGAGTATCTTAAAGCAATGGACGTGTTTGTCATGCCAAGTCTTACAGAAACGACTTCTCTGGCAACATTAGAAGCTATGTCAACAGGTCTGCCAGTTATTGCAACAAAAGTTGGATTTATACAAAAATATATCGCTAAGAACCATAACGGTATGTTTTTTCCTAAGAATAGTCCTACAATGTTAGCAATGAAAATTGAAAAGTTGAGGAAGGATCCCGAATTACGAACAAAATTGGGTCGTAACGCACGAAATACTGTCGCATATAGCTTTTCCTGGGAAAGATCAATCAACAAGATTAAACGCTTATTATTGGAAGAATATTACAGATAATTTTTTTTTCTTCAAAGCATATATGTACCATATACGAAACCTTTAAAAAAAGAGTATTAAAGCCACATACACTATGGAAAATTACAACAATGAAGAAGAGGAAACACCTTCAGAAAAGCATTCAGTTGAAGAAGGGAACATAAACTCCTCTGAAGAGGCGTTCATGCAAGGATACATGGATGATGAAGAGGTTGAAGAATGTGCAGAGTGTGGTACCGCTGTTGAAAAAGAAAAGAAAGTTGTGAAAGAGATTAACGGTGAGGAACTTACGTTCTGTTCGAAAACATGTGCGCATGAGTATGAAGAAAGCCTTACTGAAGAATAAATATATCCCTTATTTCTTTTTTTTCTCATATGCATCAATTGCTTTTTGTAACGCTTTATCGCCAAGAACAGAACAGTGTATTTTTCTCAGTGGAAGACCGTTAAGTTTTTGTACAATGTCCTGGGGTGTAATTTTTCGTGCATCGTCTATTGTCTTCCCGATAACCATTTCTGACAATATTGATGTTGATGCTATTGCTGATGCGCACCCAAACGTTTTCCAGCGGCAAGCAACAATCTTTCCGTTCTTTACTTTAATATACATTCGCATCATGTCACCACATGCGGGACTTCCCACTTCGCCGATACCGTCCGCGTTCTTTTCAAATTCTTCTTCTTCCTCTTGACTCTTGAACGTGTTCTGAGGATGGAAAAAATGTTTCTTCACGTTCTCTGAATATAACCAATTCTCTCCGTTCTTCCCTTTCACTTCCGTTTTATGTGTTATTGTCATTTTTTTAATATAAATTGTTCATATGTTTCATTATGTTTTCCGTATCTCCGACTTTTTTACTTTGACCGGTGAGATTCTTCGTAATGATGTAATGATTGGTGTAAGAACAGAAAGGACGTACTCAAGATCGTTCTTTGTTGTTTCTTTTCCTAACGTAAACCGAATACTTCCATGAGCAGCGTCATGAGTTAAACCGATTGCGTCAAGGACATGACTTATTTCTAAACTTTGTGATGAACATGCGCTTCCCGTAGAAACAGCAACACCCTTTTCGTTCAAATATAATAGTACTGATTCTCCTTCCACGTCAAGGAATGAAATGTTAACGTTGTTCGGCAACCGTTCTGTTGGATGGCCGTTAAGAACAGATTTAGGAATTGTTAGAATGACTTTTTTGATAAAATTGTCTCGTAATGCAACAAGTCTTTTATTTTCTTGCTGTTTTTCTTTCTGTGCATATTCTAACGCCTTTGCAAACCCAACAATGCCAGGAACATTTTCTGTTCCTGAACGAAGATTGAATTCTTGTCCTCCGCCATGAATCAGCGGTTGTAACTGAACCCCTTTCTTTCTATATAATATCCCAACACCTTTCGGACCGTACATTTTACTGCCGTTAAGGGTCATTAAATCAACATAAAGATGTGAAACATCTAACGATAGTGCGCCAGTTGCTTGGCACGCATCCGTATGAAATAAGATATTATACTTTCGTGCAATTGTTCCTATTTCCCAGACTGGTTGGATAGTTCCAATTTCGTTGTTAGCATACATGATTGAAATGAGAATGGTCTCTTTACTGATAGCCTTCTTGATGTCGTTTGGATTCACAATGCCGTACTTATCAACATCAATATACGTTACCGTAAATCCTTGCTTTTCAAGATATTTACACGTTTCAAGTACTGCCGGATGTTCAATCTTTGATGTAATGATATGTCCAGATCCTTTAGAAAGTGCAACACCTTTTATGGCCAGGTTAATACTTTCTGTTCCGCCAGACGTAAAGATAATTTCTTTTGGTGTACAATGTAGTATTGATGCAACACTTTCTCGTGCATCGTTAACAGCTTTCTGTGCTACACGACCAAAAGAATGAAGACTGTGCGGATTACCGTACACTTTGTCAAAGTATGGTATCATACTTTGTATGACACGTTTATCGACATACGTTGTCGCTGCATGGTCCACATAAACATTTCGCGTTTCCATTTGTTTGGTAGATTTTTATGTAAGGTTATTTGTTTTGTTTATTTTTCTGTTATGTATTTCATTTAACTTTACTTAACTTTACAGTATGGGCACGTATTCTTTTCTTTTCCCTTTCCTAAAGCACAGATATCTTGATACATTGTACACACAATTCCCTTCTTCTTTGTAATATTTACAAGGCGGATAATTTCCTTCGCAAGAGTAGTATGATCTTTGGTAATATTCTTGACAGACTTTACTAATTCATTTTCTAACTCTGTATCAAAAAAATTGCCCTTTGCGCGTTTAAATTTCTTATATTGCGATATTGCCGCCGGTGTAACATACATTATTTCAGCAACATCTTTCTGTGGCATTCCCTGCTCTATTAATCTCAGTGCAATCTTCTTGCGTATTGCGGGAAGGATGTACCATACTTCAATTTCCTGTGGAAAAATCAACTTTTTTGTTTGAATATTAACCATAGTTAACTTTCAATAATGAGGTATATATAAAGTTTATGGTATTTTGGATCTTGTATGGGGCCATATTTTTGGTTCGTATTACAATCTTTTTTATGATTCTGTATAATAACATAACACATACAATCAACACAATCAACATCAAAAACAGTGTGGTTAATCCTGAACAATGTTTAATGGTCACCCTCTCACAAGAATAAAACTTCACAAATCCATAACGAAACGTTTAAATTGCTGAGGAGGTTCCATCTCTTTCTTTCACATTACTATGGCATCATCACACACTACACTGGAATATAAAGCGTTTCAGTACCTTCAGCACTGGAAACGGGTATCAGTTATCCTTCCTCCTTCAAAACTTTTTAACACAAAAGACAAATATTATCCTTTATTCTCATGCATTTATACAAAAACGAAAGAGTTCTATGATACTCTTCCTCTGCGTAAAAATGGTGAAAAAGCGTTTATTCATCCTATAAATGTAGTATTTTCGTTACGACTGGCTGACGTGAATGATCCTGTTACCCTTTGTGGCGGCATTTTACACGATTATATCGAAGAGAAAGTTGACTTTTATAAGAAAAAACATCAGCTTGGAAATTCTCGCGAGGACGTTCGTGTACTTGACGAATATGCGCAAGTAATATCGCATAATTTAGAAAGTGGCCTTACAGAATTCTGTCTGAAACATACCATGAAGCGTACAATTGTTTCTGAGATAATTGCAATAACAAACCTCCTTACACGGTACAAAAAGAATTATTATTATTGGTCAATAAGTAACATCTTTACTCATCCAAATGACATTGAAAAGGAACGAGCAATATTTATCAAATTGTCTGACAGGATGCACAATATTCTTTCTATTGAAAGTTTTACAGAACCTGAACGAATTTATCAATGTTTTAAAAATATCTTTACGCTGAACAATGTGAAAAAGTATGTCATAGAACGGTACGGAGAGAACGCGTTTGAACAGAAAAAAGCATTACTCATTGTACGGCTCTTTAAACGGTGTGCAAAGGCAACATATGACGCATTTCTTGAAATAATGCTTCTTTCACGTGCAAAAGGTATCGATGATACAATTTCAATGTTACAACTTGCATTCAAGAAGTTTGAGTTTGAAAAAGCAGGATTATTACAAGTCACACATCTTGACAAAAAAGAGATGCATCCGTTACGGTTATATACTGGAATCATTGAAAAGTATAATCTTCGTCTTCATCATCAATGTGAAAAGTTTGATGCACTTCAAAAAAGTTCATGTGCATATTATCATCATTTCTTTGCCGATTATAAATTCACACCAAACCAGCTTAATGCAATAGTTGATTATAAAGATGCATATTCACTTAAAGAAATTGTAACACGATTATTATATCTTCCTGGATATGTTTTGTCAGGGTTTGAGTATTCAAAGATGTTTGTTAAGATGCGATAAGAAGACGTCTGTATAATTTTCCCATATCTTTTCAGCTGTTTCTTGTACAGAAAGACCTTTAATTTCTGCAATTTTTTGTATTGTTTTCGCAACAAAGGAAGGTTCATTCTTTGTATCTTTCAATGGTGATTGCCATGGTGCATCAGTTTCTGTTAATAATTGGTGTAGATTAACTTTCTTTACAAGCGTTTGGAAATTACTACTTTTTAAGATTGAAGGGGGAACAGTAAAATAATATCCTAACTCTTTCCCACGAGTAATAAGGGCCTTACGACCACCAAAACAATGTAAAATGACGGGAACTTTACCATTAATCTCTGCCTCTAAAATATCTAAACATTCTTCTTCTGCCTCCCATGCATGGACAATAATAGGTTTTTTAATTCTAACCGCAAATGTACAAACTTTTCTAAAAATTTCTTTTTGTTCTGCATGATGTGTTTTGTCCCAATGAAAGTCCATGCCAACTTCGCCAATAGCAAGGATTTTACTTTTATTCTTTTCAATAAACTTGAATTCTTCTTCTATGTTAATTGGCTTAAGTTGTTTGGGTATTCCCGTTTCTCCTTCTGATAAGCCAAGAGCGTCAATGGGATGAATTCCTAACGAAATGTTGAGAATGGGATCATGTTTAACTAATTCTAACACTTGTTTGTTAGACTCCGTGTTAGTTCCGGACACAATAATAGATTTTACTCCTGCATCCTTTGCACGTTGTATGACACTATCTATATCGTCCTTAAACAGTGCGTGGTTCAGATGGCAGTGGACATCGACAAGGTTCATAATACCATCCAAAAACAAAATGTATTTTAAACGTTTCTATAATCTGTGCCATTATATCGTATCATAAGGACTTGTAATACTCTTAAGTTCCTTTCCCGAATCGTAAATGTATCCATCAGTAGTCTTTTGATCTTTATGTCCAAGTATTTTCTTAAGATGTCGTGTCTTAACACCATTCTCATCTAAATGAGTAGCAAAAGAATGTCGTAATAAGTGTGGATACACATTCTTTTTAATTCCTGCTTTTTGTGCAGCTTGTTTTAGTATGGCTTGTATAGAACGGATGGTAAGGTGTCCTTTCCTTCCTGGAAAAATATACGTATCAGCATTATTTTCTTCATTAAGACTTTTGATAAATTTGTCCGAAATAATGGTCTTTCTATCTTTCCTTCCTTTTCCTGATCTAATTATTAAAATCTTTTCATTAACTAAAATGTTTTTATACTTAATCTTTACAGCTTCGGAAGCTCGTAATCCTGAGCCGTAAATCAATTCAATAAGCAATTTATGTTTAGGGTTTGTAATAACATTTATTAATCGGATAACTTCTTCTTTTGTTAATGCAACGGTAATTTTCTGGTCCCTTTTTGGTATTGTAATCCCATACATAATATTGGTTTGCAGAATATTTCTGTAATAAAATAATAGTGCGTTGAACGCAAGGCGCATTGTAGCACCAGAACATCTTTTATCTGCTAAATGTTCTAAATAATTACGAACATCTTGCCTGTTAACTTCATGTGAACACTTTTTACAGAATTTTAAAAAAGCAGTATTGTAATGTACATATACTTTTGTTGTTCTCGGACTGCATCTTCGTATTTTTAGTTCCTGTTGTAAACGTTGGAAACTCATATTGTGTTTGTTGAATCACACATTTATATACTTTATCCGTGGTTGTCCAGTGGGTTGTGGGTGTTAAACTTAAGCACAAATATGAAAAAGATTTTTGTGTCCAGTGGTTTTTCCATAATTTTTCATTATTGTAACACTTTTTTTTGTTTATTTTTAGGGTATTCGGGAACTTTATTGTAAATTTCTCTCACGAGAAACAATTCTTATTTCTGGGGGTTCCTAGCAGAACCTTCAGGTAATTCACATAAGCACCACTTACCGTTTAATTCTAAAAAACAAAAAAAAAGTGATAAATATGAAAGAATTAAACAAAATTTGTAAAACTAACGAAGCAATCTTGTTTGAGCTTCGAAAGTTAATGTGTGGTGTTATCAACAATAAATATGATAAAAGCAAAGGTTTCCAGTTTGCTCTATTACACAAGAACTTTGATAGAGCGGCAGACCTTATCTGGAACAATACGCAGCGTTTACAACGCTGATTTCTTTCTTTTTTAAGTGTTATCACGAAGTTTATACATTTAAAAGATGTTAAAATCAATTATGACTACGGGGCACACACGAACTAAAATATTAAAAACGAACGGAAGGGGGCACACTCACGATGGGGCTACGCCCTTGACGGTTTTACTTTATGGAATCGGGGGCTAATAGAGTAACAACTATCAAATATAATAAATAAAAAAAGAATAATTACTTGTGCTCTTTATTGTCTTTTTTTTGTTGCATCTCTTTTGTTACAATTCTATAACCCACATTTTGGTCATTCCAGTCGTCATTTGAAGATGCAGCTTTTTTATCTTTATTTTCTTCTGCCATTTTTGCTAACCTCAATTACCATTAATTATAACAAATATATAAAATATTGTAATCAATAATATTAATCCTCCAATTTTCATCATTAACAATGCAAATCTTAGTTCCTTATCTTTATTGTAGTATTGTCTGAAGTTTTCTTGAATCACAGGTATATACTTCCCAACAATAATTTTATAGAAGTCTTTATTTGGGTTATTAATATACTCGTTTTTCAAATCTTCAATTTTTATTAGCTTAAATTTTCTCCTTCTTAATTTCAGCATGAGCACAAAGGAGAAGATAATAAAAAATATCCCCAGATAATAAACAACATTTATAGCTATTGAAAAACATTCAATCTTCTCTAAAAAATAAGAATTTAATGCCACAGCTAAAATAATGCTTATTGCAACAATAATGGTATTTGCTTTGGATTCAAGACTATCAAATAATGCTGAACTGTAATTAAACTGGTTCATAGTTTCCTGTAACCCAAGTTTGACAGTTTGCTAACTATTTCATCCTAAATATCCATTTGACAGTTTGTCAAATTTAACTTATTTTTCTTGAAAATCTCAGGTTATTGCTCTGTTTTTTAGACAAATCAACTCATTTATG
>Ga0210057_1008796_pt1 | contig 11847 bp, 10 predicted proteins | sample CryGeyCG2114_010_2_FD_183968 | JGI IMG/M metagenome (GOLD analysis project Ga0210057, IMG submission 183968) | Groundwater microbial communities from aquifer - Crystal Geyser CG10_big_fil_rev_8/21/14_0.10 (SPAdes) (version 2) | ecosystem: Environmental > Aquatic > Deep subsurface > Groundwater ...
TTTTAAAATCGTTTTTTTCTCCAGTTTGGAGAGTGGCGAACGGCCACTGGCCAGAAGAAAACCAGGTATCAAAAGTGTCCGTTTCGGGGATAAATTCAGTCGTGCCGCACTTGGGACATCTTTTTGGTTTTTTATCGGAGATGACGTAGCAAACATTGTCCGTCTTCGCCTCGCTTTGTTCGGCTTCGCCGGATAAACAATACCAGACCGGAATTCTAATCCCCCAGACAATTTGGCGGGAAATGTTCCAATCGCGGATGTTTTTCATCCAGTGCATAAAAACCTTCTCATATTTTTTACTGACAAATTTAACCTCGTTTTCCTTAACTGCCTTAATCGCTTTTTTAGCCAAAGGCCCAACCTTAACAAACCATTGATCCATAACGCGTGGTTCAATGGTGCGTCCACATTTATAGCAAGTTTTAACAGTGTGTTTGTAATCCTCTTCTTTTTCTAGCAGATTTTGTTTACGTAAATCTTCTAAAATCAATTCTCTAGCTTGAGAGGTGTTTAGCTTTTGATATTTTTCTGGAACCACATCAGTCATTTTTCCATCTTCGCCAATGATTTCAAAAATTTTCAGTTTTTTTCTTTGAGCAATTTCAAAATCAAGCTGGTCATGAGCGGGCGTTATTTTTACTGCTCCCGTGCCAAATTCCATATCGATTTCTTTGTCAGCAACAATCGGAATTTCGCGATTAACTATGGGCAAAATAACTTTCTGGCCAATTAAGTTTTGGTAGCGTTTATCGTCCGGATTTACGGCAACAGCCATATCTCCCAGCATGGTTTCTGGTCGCGTTGTCGCGACAACAATAGCTTTAAGCTTTAAGCTTTTAGCTTTTAGTTTATATTTTATGTACCACAATTTCCCCGCCTCTTCTTTATTTTTAGTTTCCAGTTCGGACAGCGATGTCTGGTGCCGGGGGCACCAATTAACGATGCGTTGGCCGCGGTAAACCAGGCCGTCTCGGTGCAATTTTTTAAAAGTGTCATAAACCACTTCAATAATTTCCGGATCAAGGGTAAATTTTTGACGCGACCAGTCACACGAAGCACCCAGTCTTTTTAATTGGTTTTTGGCTAGGTCTTTATTTTCGGCTACATAATCCCAAATCATTTTATAAAGAGTATCGCGGTCAAATTGGAAACGTGATTGTCCTTTTTTCTCCAATTTTTTTTCAAAAACTGTTTGGGTTTCAAAACCAGCGTGGTCAAACCCAGGAATCCACAATGTCGAAAAACCGTTCATTCGATGGTATCTAGTAAGGATATCTTGTATGGTTGAACCTACCCCGTGACCTAAGTGAAGCGCTTCGTTGGCGTTGGGCGGGGGCATAATAATACAGAAGGGGGCGCCCCTTTCTTGCGGCTGAAAATAGCCGCCCTTTTCCCAGAGTTGGTAAATTTTTTCTTCTAACTGATTGTGGTTGTAAATTTTATCCATAGCGACACAAAAAGACAAATAAACACACGAATGCCACGAATATTATTAATTAACAATTCTTTTCGGTTTTAAATATGTATTTCTAAAATTAACTATTAAGCCGAGCTTGAAATTTTTGCTTTTTAAATAGCGCATCATTTGGAAATAATCGTCTTTGGTGATAAACTTTTTTGCCTTGAAATCAACAACAATTCTATTTTCGATAATAAAATCAGGAATACCAAAATTTATTTTTTCGCCTAAAAATAGCTTATTTATTTTTTTCTCTCGGAGAAAGTTAAAATTTTCTTTTAGCAGTGTTGTCTCAAAAGCATCCGCATATTGTTGTTCTTGACAAAAACGGCCCAGTTCATTATGTATTTTAAAAAAGAACCCGTTAATTGATAGGAAATTTTAGGATAAATAATTTTTGCCCCTCCTATTTGTGTCATTCGTGTGTGATTGGTGAATTGGTGTTGTTATTAATTTTACCCAGTTTTTTGGCTTAACTCAACCAACTTTTCAAAATTGTCTCCTCGCTGCGCTTGATTGGCTTTTTGGCAACCGCATTTTTGGCAGCGGTGGATAAGGTAAAAAACAGCGGCGCGGTTTTCCAAAGCCACCGGCTCCATCAACCCGCCGCACCCGCTTTGCCGGTCGCCCGGATTTTGGTCAACGTGTTTTGACCAAAGGCAGTTGGAACAATGGTTGGTGTAGCCGTTGCCGGTCACTTGTTGGCCGCAAACCGCGCACTGAAAATCTTCAATTTGGCGCTGAAATTTTTTAACCATAAAATATAGCCGTTTTTGTTTTTAAAGCGATTGTTGTCAAAATAAAAAACAGGCCGAAACAAAAGCCGACCCGCCAAAAAAAGAGACCTCGGTTATTGGCTGTGTTTGGCTGTGGCTGGCAGACATCGCATGCAATATTTAGCTTCGGGATAAATATCCAGGCGTTCTTTGCGCACAAAACCAGAACAACTCTTTTGCTGACACCGGCCGTATGTGCCTTTTTTGATCCGCTGCAGGGCTTCGGTTATGTCTTTGAGCCGCAGTTCTAAATTATATTCTAAAGAAAGGTTGCTTTCGTAGTTGGCTACTTCCAGCGCCTCTTCGTCAATACTTTGCGATGTGCCAAAATCGGGGTACTTGGTGTCGTAGTCCCCCTTGAGTTTTGGATCTTTTTTGGCAAAGTTTTCCAGGTCCTGCTCTAATTGTTTTTTGAGTCCGAGCAGTTTGCTTTCGTATTTTTTCAGCTCTTCTTTGGTGAAATAAGCCATAGTTTTAGTTGCTTGTTTATTTTTATTATAGCGGCATTTGCTCAAAAAAAGCAAGATTTAGGAAAAATAAAACCGCCCGGGAGGCGTTTTTGGTTGACAAAAAGATGTTTTTATGATAGTGTGAGGGCACTGATGAGGCCCCAAGTTGTGTGACTTTTTGGGCTCAGTGCCCTCACCCTCTCTGACCAGACGCCTGTTAGCGCGAGCCGCTCACGGGCTTTTTATTTTTTTTCGCTCGTAAAACGACACACTGATCAAGGAGGAAACGGGAACTTTGTAATCAATAGAAAAATTTAGACAAGAGCGGTTTTCCGGTCAAAGAGCCGGAAATCCTTTGGTTAAAAACTTCTTTTTCAACGAACACCACTAACAATTTTTTTCTACGATTACATTTATATTTTAAAATCTGTTGGCCAGGATGTCAAGCAATTATTTTGCACAGCTTATCCACAGCTACTAAATTTATGATTAAAGTATTAATTTTTGCCTAATTTTTTCTAACCGCCTTAAGAAAAAAAAGGCCTTTGACGAGGGGTGCAGCATCAGGCAGTGGTCCGAACAATAAATTTGGTCCTGCGGGCCGGTGGCGCGGATGCGCCTTTTTTGCAGCCGCCCGAGCCAACTCTCCCAAAAGCGCGCTCCCAAAATATCCAGCAGCTGTTCGGCCGTTTTTTTTATTCCCCTCACCCAGCGGGGATTTTTTATCTGTAAAAAATTGGGCTTGGTTGGCCACGGATAGCGGCCGACAAAGGCGCGCAACCAAGAATTTTCCCGCTGGAAACGCGCCAAAAGAGAACCCGGGCCAAAAAGCGGCAGCAGTCGGGCATATTCTTGCGCCGAATGCCGATCATGTGGCTTAATTTGAGATGTAATTTTTAGCTGGTCTTGGGTCATAAAGCAATTCAGGCAGACCCGGTTGCTGGTTTTTTGCCCGGTTCTTTTCCAACCCAAAAGCCAGACATACAAAGAGAGAAAAAAACGGCAAAGCCACAAGCGTTTTTTCTGGACGATGACCAAAAAATCGAAATCAGAATTTGGTCCGGCGTTATCTATGTTAAACGAACCACTTAAAAAAATTGCTCGCAAAAAAGGGATAAACCGAATGCCCCGCAAGATTTTTTTAAGCCGCTTTCTTTTACCAATTGCCAGTTTTTGAATTTTGAGCCGGCGCCAAACCAGCTTTCTTTGCCCGGGGAGAAAATAAAAACCGCGCCACTGTTTTAGCCTTTTTTGCCCAATCAGCAAGTCAAGCTGTTCTAAAACAAGTTGTGGACGCGGTTTTGATGAGCCGAATAAAAATTTGGTTACCTCCAGTAAGGTTAACGGGTAGCCGCTTAAGTTGTAATAATAGATAGTGAGTAAAATATTTTGCGCCAGCATTAAAGGGTCTCCATTATTTTATCAATAACCGCAAAAGTGCTTTCGCGCGAGGTGCTTAAAATAAGCAAGTTGCCCAGCATCAGGTAATCGGCGCTTAAATCTGGCTCGGGGAAATTAAGGTAACGGATTTGGGTGCCGCGGTAAAAATTCTCTTGAAAGGTTTCGGTTTTAGCGTCTCCCCGATCGCTAACCGGGTAAAGCCCCTTCAGGTCGGCTGGCAATGAATTTTCCCAAGCAGTCAGCTTCTCAGCCAGTCCAGCCCCATCTTTAATTTCCAGCAAAAGCAGCAGGCGTTTGTTGCTGGCCGGGTCGCTGGTAAAAGGAGAATCAACAGCGCTTTCTGGCTGCTGATAAACCAGCAAATTATAGCGGCCAGTTAGTCGGTCTTGAATGTCGGCGGGTATTTGGTTGACGGTGGCAGCCAAAAATTCAGGCAGAGTCAAGTAGCGTTCAACAAAATCCTCAATTTTGGTAAAAAACAAATTTTTAAAAAACCCGACGCGTAATTCTTTGACCAAACTTTCTTTAATTTGATCGCTGACTGGATTATTATTTTTTTGGGCGATTATCTCCGAAAACTGGCCAGAGATTATTTTGTCTGGCGCCGGGGCGGGCTGGATTTGGGCAATTGGATTATCTGTTGTTGGCGGTTCGGCTGCTGGCCGTTGGGCGTAATAGTAAAAGTAAAAATACCAACCGCCGGCAATTATGGCCACGGCCAAAATTGTCCACAAAATTATCTGGGGGATGTGCTGGCGGTGGCTGGCCTTTGCGGGTTTCGGTGGTACGGGCGGCAAACTGACACCAGGCCTGGCCGGAGAAATCTGTTTGTTTTCGGTGGCCCAAACAGCACGTTGGGCCTTTTTAAGCAGTTTTTGGGCGTGTCTTTTTTGCCAAAAAGAGACGCCGGGACTTATCAGAACCTTGTTTAACTGTTGTTTGGCCTCTTGATAAAATTTCTTTTGGAGCAATGACTCACCTTCGGCTAAAAACTGCCGAGCGGTTTGTTTTAGTTGCTGTTTTTTGGTTTTTTTCTGGCTGGGAACTTGGGGGACGGGTAACGGTTTTGGACCCGGTTGGCTGGCTGGCCCAGTCACGGGGGGCGTGGTTGCGCCCAGTTCTATTTTGGGCCGCCCGGTTGGCAAATTAACCGGTGGCCGAGGAGCGCCAGTTCTCTGAACCGATGATTGCGGTTTGTTTAGAGCCGGCTTTTGCGGTTCGGCTCTTTTTATTTCCTTTTTGCCACCTTTGTTTTTGTCAGCGGGCGGGCTTGTTTCCTGTTTGGCCAAACTCAAATCTTGTGCCAGCGTGCGAACCGGCAAGTCCATTAAAGATGCAAAATCTTGTTTAGCGTCGGTGGTTATCGGGCCGCCGGTGATTTGGCCCGGATTGGCGCCGGTCGGCTGGCCGGTGCTTGGCGGGTTTACTTGGTTGTTTTTTTCCTCCATCGGTTTGCGCGTCTTTTAAAGAGAGATTAATGCGTCCCAGCTCGTCAACGTTCCTCACTTTGACCGGCACAATATCGCCGATTTTTACCACGTCGTCTACTTTGTCCACGTGGTAATCGGCCAGCTGGGAAATATGAATTAGGCCTTCTTGACCTGGCAGAATTTCGGCAAAAGCGCCAAAATCCAAAATTCTGGTAATTTTACCCTTAAAAAATTCGCCCGGCTTGACCTCGTGGGTTAAATTATCCACCCATTCCAGAGATTTTTTGGCGGCTGTTTCCTCTTTGGAAACGATAACCACCAGTCCAGAGTCCTCAATATCGATGGTGACACCGGTCTCGTCAATAATTTGATTGATAATTTTACCACCCGGGCCAATAACACTTCTTATTTTATCAGGATTTATGTGCATTGTATAGATGCGCGGCGCCCAACGAGAAAGCTCGGCGCGGGGACCTGGCAGCGCGGCGGTAATTTTTTCCAAAATATTTAAGCGGGCTGTTTTGGCCTGGGCCAATGCCCGTTCAAACATGGTTGGCGAAACACCGTCAATTTTAACATCCATCTGAATAGCGGTAATGCCGTTTTTAGTCCCAGCCACTTTTAGGTCCATGTCGCCATAGTGGTCTTCTGGCCCCTGAATGTCGGTGAGAATTTCATAATTTTGACCATCAAGCATTAGCCCCATGGCAATACCAGCCACCGGCTCTTTAATTGGTACGCCGGCCGCCATTAGCGCCAGGGTGGAGCCGCAGGTAGAGGCCATAGAGGATGATCCATTGGAAGAAAGAATTTCCGAGACAACACGGATAGCGTAAGGAAAATCTTCTTTGCCGGGCAAAACCGGCATCAGCGCCTTTTCGGCAATATACCCGTGGCCGATTTCGCGGCGGTTGGGGCTACCCAATCTTTTAATTTCACCGGTGGAAAACGGCAAAAAATTGTAATGGTGGAAATATCTTTTAGTTTCTTGTTCGGTTTCCATGCCATCAAGCATTTGTTGGTCGCTGGGCCCGCCCAAAGTGACAACCGAAAGCGCCTGGGTCTGGCCGCGCCCGAAAAGGGCCGAGCCGTGCGTGCGGGGTAAAACGTCAACTTGGCAGCTAAGCTCGCGAATTTGGTCAAAGGCGCGCCCATCAACCCGTTTTTTATCTTGCAGGGCATAGCGATGCGTGTATTGGTTCAAAAATTCTTCAAAAACCGCCAAGGCATCGGATTTTATTTTTTCTTTATCCGTTTCTGGGTCAGTTACGGCGGCCAGCACCTGGACAAAAAGGTCTTCTTTTAGTTGTTCCAGTGGGTTGGCCTCAAGATCTTTGTTAAAAACCGCGGCACTGACTTTTTTAGCCAAAAAGGCTTGGGCGGCCTCCTCTACCGCCGGATTAATGGCGGGAATTAGGCCCTCTTTTTTGGTTCGTCCGATTTCGGCTTGAATTTTTTGCTGAAAGGCGATTAGTTTTTGCAGTTCAGGCAGGATTTTTTGGGTGCCGGCTAAAAGTTCCGCTTCGGTGATTTCGGCGCCTTCGCTTTCCACCATATTAATTTTATCGGCAGTGGCCGCCACAATTAAATTCCCTAAATTTTCCCGTTGCTCTTGGTGGTTGGGACAAAATTGCCACTGGCGGTTTTTGTCCAAACCAACCCGCAGGCCGGCAATCGGCCCCGCCCAGGGAATATCGGAAACCAACAACGCCATAGAGGCGGCATTCATCGCTAAAATATCCAAATTATTTTTGTCGTCAACCGAAAGGACGGTTAAAATAATTTGCACTTCGCGCCGCATCGCCTGATTAAAGCAGGGGCGCAAGGTGCGGTCAATCATACGGCCGGTCAGCACCGCTTGGTCGCTGGGCCTACCTTCTCTTTTCATAAAACGATTATGCTTGATAAAGCCAGCGGCGTAATAACGTTCCTCAAAATCAACCGACAAGGGGAAAAAATCAATCCCCTCGCGGTCTTTGTTGTCTATGACACAGGTGGCGAGTACCACCGCATCGCCCCAGCGTGCCAGCACCGCGCCGTTAGCTTGCTGGGCAACCCGGCCAAACTCAAAAGTAAGCTTTTCTCCGGCTAATTCTAAAGAGTACTCTTTGGTGTTTTTTTTCATTTATTTAAAGGAGCTTGGCTGAAAATAGAAAGCGGTTTACAGATATACAGAGCTGGGGCCGCTACAGCGGCCGCAATTCTGTAGATCCGCAACCGGGTTTCGCTACTTTCCGCCTAAGTGTCCATTAATTATTATTTGGTTGTTTAAAAATTATTTAATCAAAAATCTTTTAGGATTTTTGCTCAAATCAACAAAATCATCGGCAATCTCTTTCAGGGCGCCCGAAGCGCTTTTGCCAAAAGCGATTACCTCTACTTGCTTGCCTTGGTTTTTCAGATATTCCACCAGTGGGATAAAGTCGCCATCGCCGCTGCCCAGCACCACCACATCTAAGCTGGGCGAAAGGCGCACGGCATCCACCGCCAGCCCCACGTCCCAGTCGGCCTTTTTCAGTCCGTCAAAGAAAACCTGCAGCTGTTTGGTTTTAGTTTCAATGCCCAGGTGGATTAATGCTTCAAAAAACGGTTTTTCTTCGCCCGATTCGGTGGTGATGACGTAAGCAATTGCGCGCACCAGCTTTCTTTTTTCCACGGCGACACGCAACACTTCTTTGAAATTGACCTTGGCTTTATATAAATTTTTAGCGGAGTGGTACAGGTTCTGGACATCCAGCAAAACGCCCACTCGCTGCTCTTTATGTTTAATAACAGTCATATTTTTGCTAACCAAACAGCGCCCCAAAAGCGGGGCGCGGCGGTTATTTTTTCAGGCCAAGCTTTTTGGTAATTTTTTGGTAGCCCCGCTCGTCGGTTTTTTCCAAAAAATTCAAAAAGCGTCGTCTTTTAGAAACCATCTGCAGCAGGCCGCGGCGGGAGTGGTTGTCTTTTTTGTGTTTCTTTAAGTGCCGGGACAGCTCTTCGATGCGTTCAGTTAAAATGGCAATTTGCACGCTGGCCGAACCGGTGTCTTGCGCGCTGGTCTGAAATTCCTTAATAACATTTTGTTTTTTCCGGGTTTTAATCATAAAAATAGGCACTTGCCCAGCGAAGGAGAGGCAAATGCTTTTTTAGTGGCTTAATCCTATCACAAAATTATAATTTTGGCAAGAGCGGGCTAAAAGATAGCCAATAAACCCAAGACGGACCAATACCATGTCTTGGCCCGTCTTGGGTTTGAACATCTGTTTTATTATTTGTTTTGATTATTGTTATTTATTTGGAGATTATAATTTTGAATTTGTGATTTTCTTTTTTGTATCGTAAAATGTAAATAGTCAACTGACTATTGTCTGCCGGCGATAGAAACAGACCATAAAAAAAGGGCGACCGAAGTCGCCCCTCGTAGCCACCCGTTGCCCAGTGGGGCGGCTACAAATTTTGTAGGCCTACTTAGTAAAAAGGCATACCCGGTCCTCCTGCCAGAGTTTCCTTTTAAAACCTTTTTACCACACAAATAATAAATTTACAACCAATTTTTTTATTTTATCATAAAAACTTATTTTTGTCAATAGTAGCGCGCGGGAATCGGACTAATCCCAGAGCGTTAGCCCAAAATATGGGTTGGACCAATACGCAACGTCAATCCGTCCTATCGCCTAATTCCTAAAACCCCTAAAGCCCCTGCTTGCTATATGGGGCCCTTAAAACAATGTCGATTAAACAGGCAATTGAAAATTACCTGGCCTATCTGGAGGTGGAAAAAGGCCGTTCCGCCAAAACCAGCGAAAACTATGGCCGCTATTTGGCGCGCTGGATGGATTGGCTGCAACAACAGGGCAAAAATCCGGCCGGCACCGATGTCCGGCAGATAACACAGGAATTGGTGCGCGCTTACCGTTTGTTTTTGAACCGCGCCGCGGGCGCCGGCAGCCAGCCGCTGAAAAAGGCCACGCAAAATTACCATATTATCGCTCTGCGCGGCCTGTTAAAATTTTTGGCTAAATCTGGTCACAAGAGTTTGCCTGCCGAGCAAGTGGAATTGGCCAGGCAAGAAGAGCGCCAGGTGGATTTTTTAGAGGGTGATGATCTGGAACGGTTGCTCAAAGCGCCCAGCACGCACAATCTGCGCGGTTTGCGCGATCGGGCGTTGCTGGAGACACTTTTTTCCACCGGCTTGCGGGTTTCCGAATTATGCGCGCTGAATCGTGACAGTATAGATTTGCATAAAAGCGAGTTTTCGGTGCGGGGCAAAGGCGGAAAAGTGCGGGTAGTTTTTTTGGCCGAAAGCGCGGTGTTGACCCTACAGGCGTATTTGGCTAAAAGATTTGATGTTGACCCGGCTCTCTTTATCCGCGTACCCAAGGGCAAAAAACCTAATTTTGCCCGGCAAAGCGGCTGGCGGCTCACTCCCCGCTCGGTCCAGCGCCTGATTAAAAAATATGCTACCAAAGCTGGCATTGTGGGTAAAAAGGTGACGCCGCACGTACTGCGGCATTCTTTTGGCACCGATCTTTTGCGTTCGGGCGCGGACATTCGTTCGGTCCAGGCGTTGCTGGGTCACGCCAATATCGCCACCACTCAGATTTATACCCACGTGACCGACAAACACCTCAAAGAAATTCATCAGGCCTTCCACGGCAAAATGCGCGGCGGGCGGAAGAGGGCAAATTGACAAAATGGCTTTTTTTAAGTATTTTTTAGCTATGTCTTTAAAGATTGAACTTGAATAAAATAGTTTAGTCATCGCGTAGTCCAGGCCGGTTATTGGAAATTGGAAATTAGTAATTGAAAAATTTTAGTGTCCGTCCCCGTAGCTCATTTGGACCCGCCCGCCATCGCAAGCCCGAGCTTGCTTGGGCGTTGCGGGCGGGTAGAGCGACATATTATGTTTTATTTCACATATGTTTTAAGAAGCAAAAAAGATAAAAATTTATACATTGGGTTTACTTCTAATCTTAAAAAACGTTTAGTAGAGCATAATAATGGGTTTGTTTTGGCAACGAAGAATCGGAGGCCGATAGAATTGGTTTACTATGAGGCAAGTCGAAACAAAGATAGGGCTCTGAAGAGAGAAAAATATTTTAAAACAGGATTTGGCAGAAGATTTTTGAAAAATAATATTTAAAATCATTGTCCCCGTAGCTCATTTGGACAGAGCGACTGCCTTCTAAGCAGTAGGTAGCAGGTTCAAATCCTGCCGGGGACGCCGGGTTATAAGCTGTAAGCCATAAGCTGAATTGCCCTGTTAGCTCAGTCGGTAGATCCGCCAGCCGGCGGACTCTTAAGCAGATTTATTATGTTTACAACTTACGCTATTTATAATAAACAAAGAAATAAGATTTATATCGGACACACTTTTGATATAGGAGCAAGAATAAGGAAACATAATCAGGAGCTGCCCAATAAAAATAAATCTTTTACCCATAAAAACAGGGGGAATGGTAATTAGTGTATGAAGAAAATTTTAACACGAGACAAAAAGCAATAAAAAGAGAGAAAGAATTGAAAAGTTATCAAGAAGAGAGTTTATAAGAAGTTTAATCAGCTGAATTGCCCTGTTAGCTCAGTCGGTAGAGCAGCTGCCTCTTAAGCAGATGGTCGGGGGTTCGAATCCCTCACAGGGCACGAGTTCATGGCTAACAGCTTCAGAAAAAACGGGGCGTAGTGCAATGGCAGCACGAGTGTCCCATAAATATCCAAGAACGGGGCGATTGGTAATATTTACGAGGATCCCGTTAAAAATTTATAAATATCGGGGATTGGCCTAATCGGCTAAGGCGCCTGCTTTGGGAGCAGGAGATTGGCGGTTCGAGTCCGCCATCCCCGACATTTTTGATAAAATTAGAAAATTAGAAACTACCGGTCTAAATTAAGCCAACAGGTCTAATCTATCTGGTCGGTCTAATTTTTCTAAAAAATATGTTTCTACCCGTCATTTTACTGATTATTGGTTTTGTGCTGCTGATTAAAGGCGCTGATTTGCTGGTGGACGGCGCGTCCAATTTGGCTAAACTGGCGCGGGTCAGCCCGCTGCTCATTGGTCTGACGCTGGTTTCTTTCGGCACCTCCCTGCCGGAACTAATCATCAATATTTTTTCGGCTTGGCGGGGCGTGGACGCGCTGGGTTTTGGTAATATCGTGGGCGCCAATTTGGCCAACATCGGCTTGATTGTTGGCCTGATTGCCGTTTTAACGCCGTTAAAGCTAAAAAGTTCCACTATCCGCACCGAAATCCCCTTTGTCGTGCTGTCGGCGGTGGTCGTTTGGGCGCTGGTTTTTGGCAAGGGGCTGGTCGGCGCGCCGATTGTCCTGTCGCGGGGCGACGGCTT
>Ga0210057_1008797_pt1 | contig 11847 bp, 11 predicted proteins | sample CryGeyCG2114_010_2_FD_183968 | JGI IMG/M metagenome (GOLD analysis project Ga0210057, IMG submission 183968) | Groundwater microbial communities from aquifer - Crystal Geyser CG10_big_fil_rev_8/21/14_0.10 (SPAdes) (version 2) | ecosystem: Environmental > Aquatic > Deep subsurface > Groundwater ...
GAACAGCCGACGATCTATGGCGATGGTACCCAGAGAAGAGATTTTATTCATGTTGATGATATCAATGATTTCCATATGCTTTGTCTCGCCGACGATCGGGTTAATAATCGGTCTTTTAATCTAGGCACCGGCAAGAATTACTCAATTCTCGAGTTATTTGATGTTATAAGCGAGCTTGTCGGAAATAAAGATATCAAGCCCGTCTTTAAGCCAAAAACTTCAACAGCCGATTTTGATCCCCAAGAAACTTTGGCTGATATTAGTCGAGCTAAAGAACTCGGCTGGTCGTCAAAAATTGATTTGAAAACCGGCCTTGCCGACATGGTTGATTATTTGAAAGAAGAAATTAAAAAAGGTAACGTTAAGTAGCTAATGACTTCAAATTAGAATGATAGTCACCAGGACACCGTTTAGAATAACGTTGGGCGGGGGAGGGACGGACCTCCCTTCATATTATTCAAAGTATGGTGGTTTTGTTTTCTCGGCCGGCATTGACAAATATATGTTTGTTGACGTCAATCGACCGGTTGTCGATGACTTAATTCGGCTTAAGTACACTCAGTCGGAGACAGTTGGGAGTTTAAATGATGTTCAGCATGATATTGCCCGAGAGATTTTTAGAAAACTTGGAATTGATAAAGGGATTGAGGTAAGTTCGATAGCCGATATATCAGCCGGTACCGGCTTGGGCTCATCTAGCTGTTACGCAGTTGGCTTGCTTCACGCTCTCCATACTCTTAAACGGGACTATGTTTCCTTGGAACAATTAGCCGAGGAAGATTTTAACGTTGAGGCCGATGTACTGGGTCGCCCGATTGGGAAACAGGATCCATATATGGCGGCTTTTGGTGGTTTAACTGTGATGGATATCAGTAAGGATGGTAAGGTTAAAGTTAGAAAGGCCAATATTTCTCTCGAGACAGCCGACGAGCTTAATCGGAATATGCTGGTGTTCTACACGGGAGTTACCAGGAGTGCAGATGGGATTTTAAGGGAACAATCATCCAAGATTTCTGGGGATGATAAGGCGGTAACAGAAAGCATGCACTACATAAAAGAATTGGGCCAAGAGATCTTAGAAGCGATTGAGAGCGATAATATAACCGAGGTTGGTCGACTATTTGACCATCATTGGCAGCATAAGAAAAAAACTTCCGGGAAGATAACCAACCCTAAATTTGACGAGATTTACAATATTGCTAAAGAGGCGGGTGCTCTGGGGGGTAAGGTCTCGGGTGCTGGTGGCGGAGGTTTTTTTACTTTTTATATCGAAAAAAATCATCAAAAACTAAGAGATAAAATAAAGAGTCTAGGCCTTCGGGAGATGAGATATCGATTTGACTTTGAGGGCTCAAAGGTTTTAATTGATTTTTAATAACTAGCATTAGGGATGGAAAAATATAAGATAGCATGTCTTGGCCTATGGCATTTGGGGGAGATCTACTCGGCCGGGTTGGCTGAGCTTGGCCATGAAGTTATTGGGATTAGCGAGGATAGGGAGTTAATAAGTAATTTTCAAAAAAATATTCCCCCACTTCCAGAGCCGGAATTGGCAGGGCTGATAAAGAAAAATAGAGAGGCCGGTCGTCTTCGTTATTCGCAAGAATTCGGAGACATCAAAGAATGCAACGTGTTATGGATTACTTTTGATACCCCAGTTGATGATAATGACGAAGTTAATTTAGGGGTTGTTTTTGAGGCGGTCGAAAAAGCCATTCCTCACTTAACAGATGAGGTGCTTATCATCGCTACGAGTCAGCTTCCCGTGGGAACTTCTAATAAAATTAAGGAGATAATAAGGAGCAAAAGACCCGATCTAAAATTTGATTATGCCTATACTCCAGAGAATCTCCAACTCGGGGAGGCGGTACATTGTTTTATGAATCCTAAACGAATTGTTGTTGGTGCTGATGGCAAAGAAATATTTAATAAAATCAGGGATATCTTCTATGGTTTGAAGGCGGAGTTTATTGAGATGTCGACTCCCTCGGCTGAGGTAGCCAAGCATGCCATTAACGCTTTTTTAGCAACTTCAGTTAGCTTTATAAATGACATTGCCGATATTTGTGATGTTGTTGGAGCTGATGTTACTGATGTTGCCAGGGCCATGAAATCGGAACCTCGGATTGGCCCCCGGGCCTTTTTGGGAGCTGGGTTAGGATTTTCGGGCGGGACGCTGGGCCGTGATTTAAAGGCTCTTCTTGCTATATCGAAGACTAAAAATATGTCTCTGCCAATTATTAGCGGTGCTTATGCTAAAAATTCTTCTCGGGCTGAGGTTGTTGGTAGGCGGCTGAAATCTGAATTAGGCCAACTAAAAGGGAAGAGTGTCGCTATCCTGGGGCTAACTTATAAGCCCGGGACAAAAACATTGAGGCGTTCAAGGTCTCTTGAGGTAGCTCAAGAATTAAATAGTGAGGGCGCCAATGTTCGATTATATGATCCGGCGGCCGACAAAGAAGAAGTAAAGGCTAAGTTGAGTTGGGCTAACGTCTTTCCCAATCCCTATGAAGCAACTCGCGACACCCAAGTCGTTATTCTTATGACTGCTTGGCCGGAGTTTAGAAATTTGAATTTCGGAAGACTGGAGAGTCTGGTCAAGTCGCCGGCGCTATTTTTCGATACGTGTAATTTCTTGTCCGATAAGGGAGATGAAATAAAGGCCGCTGGTTTTAAATATTTAGGTATTGGGCGGTGTTTGATCCATAACTAATGACTTATGACTTTGGGAAAGTTGAATAATAAAATAGCGATAATAACGGGAGGAAGTAGGGGAATTGGAAAAGAAGTTACCCGGAAATATTTAGACGAAGGGGCAAAGGTGGTTATCGCGGCTCGATCCCAGGAGGAGCTTGAAAAAACCAAAAAAGAATTCGGTAGTTTGGATATGGTCGAAATATTCCCGATGGACGTTTCAAAACCAGATGAAGCCAAAAACTTGGTTGAGTTTACGTTATCAAAGTTTGGTGCTGTTGATATTTTAGTAAACGCCGCTGGTATTTATGGGCCGATTGGTTCCTCAGAAAAAGTTGACGCTAAAAAGTGGACCCAGACTTTTGAAGTAAATGTTTTTGGGACGTTCTATATGATGCAACACGTCTTATCGGTGATGATAAAGAATAGGAATGGGAAGATTATCAACTTCTCCGGTGGTGGCGACGGTCCCTTGCCTCGCTTTAGCGCGTATAGCGCCTCGAAAGTTTCAATTGTGCGTTTGACGGAAACCATTGCCGAAGAAGTAAAAGACTACAACGTTTGTATAAATTCAATTGCTCCCGGAGCGGTCAATACCAAATTTTTAGAAGAGGCCCTTGAAGCTGGCCGGGAAAAGATTGGCGATGAGAGGTATCAAAAATTAATTGACCAGAAAAATAACGGGGGAGTTCCGCCGGAAAAAGCGGCCGAGATTTGTGTTTTTCTGGCTTCGGCAGATTCGGACGGCCTTACGGGAAAGTTTTTGAGCGCGGTTTGGGATGGTTGGCAAAGTTGGGATAAGGATAAAATAAAGGAGATAATGGAAAGCGATATCTATACTCTTCGGAGAAAAAAATAAATTTATGAGTAAAAGTTTAAGTGTGGGAATAATCGGCGCCGGTCTTATGGGCCATCGCCGGGCGGATGCCCTAAAAGCCGTTGGGGGCAGTCGGTTAGTTGTGGCAAGCGATGTTAATAAAAAAACTCTAGGTGAATTTGTTGAGAAATATGGGTGTGAGGCGGAGTCTGATTGGCAGAACCTTGTTCAGCGAAAAGATATTGATGTCGTTATTGTGGCGGTGCCCAATAAATTCATCGCTCCGATTACCGTTTTGGCTCTTAAGAATAATAAACATATTCTCGTCGAGAAACCTCTTGGCCGAAATCCGGCCGATTCAAAAAAGATAATTACCGCCGCCCGGACTAGTCGGAGCGTTGTTAAAGTTGGCTTTAATCACCGGTTTCATGGCGCCATTTCTAGAGCAAAAGAAATTTTCGATAAGGGCGAGATTGGCCGATTGATTTTTGTCAGGGCCCGCTATGGTTATGGGGGTCGATTGGGAATGGAGAAAGAATGGCGGTTTCAAAAAGATATCTCCGGCGGCGGAGAGCTTTTGGATCAGGGAGTTCATGTAATTGACTTAGCGCGTTATTTTGCCGGCGAGTTTAAAAAAGTTTACGGCGCGGCTGAATCAAAATTTTGGAAAAAAGGCATTGATGACAACGCTTTTATGATTTTAAAAAATTCACAAGTTACCGCTTCAATGCATGTAAGTGCCACCCAGTGGAAAAACCTCTTTTCTTTTGAAGTTTTTGGCGATAAGGGATTTTTGGATATCTACGGTAAGGGCGGTAGTTACGGTCGGGAGACCTTGACCTTCGGCAAAAGAAAGTCCAAGTTTGGCGTGCCTGACATTAAGATTTTTTCTTGGGATCGGGATGTGAGTTGGGAAAATGAGTGGCGAAATTTCTTGGGTGCCATCGGGAAGAAAAATAAAATAAACGGCAATTTAAGTGATGGCCTAGCGGCGAACAAAATTGTGGAGGCGGTTTATAAATCTTCTAAATTAGGGCGGGAGATTAAGTTGTAGTGCTATTGACATTTTATAGCAATATGCTACAACGAGCGTTAAGCTATTTGATAATTACATAGCAAGGAATCTTGATTATGAGATGAGTGCTTAGTGGATACTTATGTCCCTTAAGCACTCGTCTCATAAGGCTGGATAGCCCTTTTTTTATTTATATTCCCTAAACACCGCCTAGTGAGGTCGAAGACCAGGCGGAGGATGTTCGGGAAGCTGAAAAAGAGAGTTGAGGACTATCGTCTCGACAAAATAACGGAAGAAAAACTCAATCAATCCTTCCAGTCGTATCTGGGGGCGCTATCTCATGCCGATACTTATAAGTTGAGCAAGAAATTAAAGAATGAAATGTGGTGGGGCTAATTTTTAATAACCACTTTGACACCGGGGCCGTTTTTTATTTAAACTATAAATCTATGGTTAAGGACGTTAATGACTTAAAGATTAAAATCTTTGCTGATGGGGCGGACAAGGACAGTATTCTTGAGCTTGCGGAAAAACCGTTTATCAAAGGGTTCACCACCAACCCCACATTAATGAGAAAAGCCGGGGTTTCGGATTATGTTGCTTTTGCTAAAGACATTTTGACTCACATCAAAAACCGACCGATTTCTTTCGAGGTCTTTTCCGACGACTTTAAGGAGATGGAGCGGCAGGCCAAGATAATAAATTCCTGGGCGGATAATGTGTATGTTAAGGTGCCGATAACAAATACCAAGAGGGAGTCGTCTTTTGATTTGATAAAAAAACTTACCGCCGAGAGGGTGAAGGTAAACGTTACCGCCATCATGGACTTAGATCAGGTCCAGGGAATAATGTCGGCCCTAAGCTCCGAAGTCCCGTCGGTTATTTCTGTTTTTGCCGGTAGAATTGCCGATACTGGCCGGGATCCGATTCCGATTATGACTAAGGCTAAGGAAATTGTTTCCCAAAATAACAAAGCTGAACTTCTCTGGGCTAGCCCTCGAGAGTTGCTGAATATTATTCAGGCCGATGAAGTTGGGTGTCACATTATTACCGTTACCCCCGATGTCTTGAAAAAACTAGACAAAATAGGGTATGATCTTAAGGATTTTTCCGCCGATACTGTTCAGATGTTTTATGATGACGGCCAGAAAGTGGGATATACCCTATATTAATTAAGATTGAATAAATGCCTTACCAGGATTACATAAAAAGCTATTTGGGGGAGATAAAAGAGATTGTCGATAAAATTGATCAAAATTCGGTGAATGAAATGATAAAAGTTCTCCACGAAACCCGGACTAATCGGGGCCGGCTTTTTATTATCGGTGTCGGTGGGGGAGCTGGCCATGCCAGCCATGCGGTTAACGATTTTCGAAAATTAGCCGGGATCGAGAGCTACACTCCGGCGGATAACGTTGCCGAGCTCACTGCCCGGACGAACGATGACGGTTGGCATTCAGTTTTCGCCAATTGGCTTAAAGGGAGTTTTATAAATAATAAAGACGCTGTTATGGTTTTTTCGGTTGGTGGCGGTAATGCCGAAAAGAATATCAGCGCCAACATCGTTGAGGCTCTTAAACTAGCTAAAGGAGTTGGCGCGAAAGTAATTGGGGTTGTCGGTCGGGACGGCGGTTATACCAAGCAAGTCGCTGATGCCTGCGTTGTTGTTCCAGTAATCAATAACGAAAATGTAACTCCCCATACGGAATCATTCCAGGCGGTTATTTGGCACTTAATTGTTTCTCATCCAAAGTTTCGAGCTAATGAAGGAAAGTGGGAATCAACTGCCAAAATCGCGTAAGGCGATTTTCCTGGATCGAGACGGGACAATTATTAAACACATCCATCTTCTTCATAAAATTGAGGAGGTCGAATTATTGCCGGACGCGGCTCGAGTTATAAAAGAATTTAATAAACTTGGTTTTTTTGTGGTAGTTATCACCAACCAAGCAGTGGTCGCTCGGGGGATGATTGATATTCATGGTATTGATGAAATTCACCATGAGATTGCCCGATTGTCTGAACGAGATGAGGCTCGGATTGATAGTTTTTATTTTTGCCCCCACCACCCCGAAGCCGCCCTTAAAGAATATCGTCTTAAGTGTGATTGTCGGAAGCCGGAACCTGGCTTGATTAAGCAAGCTGTCAGGGATCTTGATATTAACCCCCGCGAAAGCTGGATGATTGGCGATGCGGTGATGGACATCGTTTCCGGCAAACGGGCGGGTACCAGAACTATTCTTGTTAAAACCGGGCCCGGGCATGCCAGCGACGGTAAATTTAACGATGTGAGGCCAGATTTTGTCGCTAAAAATTTAAGCGAGGCCGCTGATATTATTAAAAAATCAATGTCTAATGGCTAGTATTACTCAAGCTGTTATTTTATCAGCTGGTCTTGGCACCCGGCTTCGCCCGATTACGGATAATCTCCCCAAGCCGATGATTCCTCTTTTAGGAAAGCCACTCCTTGAGTGGAATATTGAGCACTTTAGGCGCCACGGCGTCGAGGAGTTTTTCATTAATCTCCACTATTTGCCGGAGGTCATTAAAAATTATTTTGGTGATGGTTCCACGTTCGGTGTGAAAATTAACTATTCTTTCGAGTCGGAGATATTAGGTACGGCCGGGGGGTTGAAGAAGTTTGAAAAATTAGTAGACGATACTTTCTACATAATTTATGGAGATATGATTTCCCTGGTAGATTATTCCGAAATGGCCGAGCGATTTTTTATAAAAGATGACCCTATTGGCATGCAAAGGATTGAGAAGACTGAAAATTATGCCGACGCTGACATCGCGGAGCTGGATAATGAATTGAAATTCGTGAAAATCCATCCCAAACCTCATTCGCAAGAATATCTTAATGCCTATCGAATGAGGGGAGTCTTTATTTTAAAAAAAGATGTTCTGAAATATATTCCTAGTGATATTTATTATGAGATAGGGAGCCAGCTATTGCCCGAGATAATTAAAGATGGAAAAAACTTCTATGGCTATGAATGTGAAGAATACTCGAAGGGAATTGATACAATAGAAAAATACGAAGAGGTTAAAAAGTATTTGATCAACCTTAAATAGAAAGCCGCGTCGATGCCTCGACGCGGCTTGGTTGAGAGTTTAGAAGGGCTTCCGATGGTTACCCCCATTGGCTGGTGACGGTGTCGGGGTTGAGGTCTTTCCAGTCGTTTTTAGGCAGAAGCTCCCAGATTTTTTTGACTAACTGGGGGGTGCCAGCAACAAATCCGAGTCGATTTGTCTTTGGTATAAGGCAGAAAGACTTAAAGTCGTATTCCTCGACAGGGACTAGAGTCCCCGAATCCGATATTCGGAAAAATCGGAACACGCTTCCATTCTCGTGGTTGGCGGCATACGCTCCGGTCCAGTCCCAAACTTTTTGGGGAGTTTGGATTACTGCGTGGACACGGCCGGCGGCAAGAAAGGCCAAACCCAACGCGCCCGATCCAGTAGTGAGCACTCCCCGAACATTTCTCGCGATTTCAGGAACAATTACCAGGAGGTTCTGATAGAGAAGGGTATCAACTCCCAGGAGAACAATGCTGTTTTTGAACTGTGGGTCCTCTTCGGGGGAGGTTGTCATTTTAAACTCCCTACCCCATTCTGATGCCCAAACTCCTCGGTTTGCCTCTGCGATGAGCATGAAGCCGTCGTTCAAGGCCGGGGCGTAGATGACGCTTCCGACAAGAGTGCCTTTTGTCATAAGGCCGGCCGATATTGACCAATTACCAATGTCGCCGCCATAGCGGAGCGTGGAGTCGATCGGGTCGATTATCACGACGATATCTTCCTCGAAGATTCCCCTCGGGTTGATAGGGTCAAGGGCGAGCCGATAACCACTTTCCTCTTCGGAGAGAATTCTTGCACCGATCAATGTTTTAGAAAGACGGTCAACAATGACTTCGCCAGAGAGTTTGTCGCCCTGGGTTGTACCCCCGCGATGACCCTCTCTTCCCTTAGCCAGTAAACTTCGAGGGAGACATTTGACAGCCTCTCCTGCTTCTGCAAGGGCAAAAGCAAGTGACTTCACCCGCGGGTTAATTTCCAAAGTCTCAATTCGCTCCTTCATCTAACTCTCCTCTCAAATACCGCGCAGTTGTCTCGTGTGACCACGGAAGGATGAGGGGTTGTTCACCCATGAGGCCCAGGAATTCGGTAGCTCCCCAATTGTTCAGAATTGGGATAAACATTCCGAAAACAAGTTGTCCTTTCCTGAAACGGAGAGCCAGCTGGAAATCCGGTGGTAGACCCTGTTCGCTACGGAATTTTTCGGCGTAAAGCTCAATCACTTCCAGAATCAAATCCGTCGTCCCGGCCGCAGTCTTTGTCCATTCGGGAAAGTCGAGAACGAGAAAACACTGACCGGCCCGGAGGCCACCGGCGATTACTTTGGTTGAATTCCGGCTGGTGATGAATAGTTCTGGCCGCTCCCCCAATTTTCTAATGTCGTCCGACACGTCTTTCGCGGTGAATCCGGGAAATGTGTTGTCAAAGATGTGATGGTGAAGATGAGCCACATTCTGGCCAGCCAAATAACCGCTGTAGATCGTATAGAGCATTTGCTCCCGATTTTCTCTCGTGACGATCTCGTCGATGAGTTTCAGGGCCTCGCGAAGTTTCTCTCGCCCACCCAAATTGCGGACCATCTCTTTCGGCCAACACTCGTTGGGTATAATCAGATGGTGATACGGGAGAGGGGTGTGAAGATTTTCGAGCTCTAGCCATTCACCAACTTCCCTCACTATCTTCTGTTTTTGTCGTCCCGCGCAGAAGGGACAAGTTTTGGGGTCGACAACGATATCAGTCTGCCACGGACGGTTAAGCTTGATGGTCGTCCTGGTGCCGCCAGCAGCAGTAGTAAGTCCGCCTGGCTGGATCAACAATTCAATCTTTTGAGACAAAACAACCTCCTGTAGTTTCTAAACTCGTTTTGATGTTTTCAATAAAACTGGCTACATTATAATTTCTATAATGATATTTGTCAATGTTGATTGATTTTTTAATCCTGGTATTTATCGGCGGCGTTGTGTTATTTTAAAACAATGTCTAAACCTAGAGTAAGCATCTTGATTGCCACTTATAACCGTTCTAATTTACTAAATAAAGCAATTAAGAGTGTAACGGCCCAAACTTTTGAAGACTGGGAGCTTATCATCGCCGATGATGGCTCGACTGATGATACGGAAAAAATCAGTCGTAAGTGGACCGAGAAAGACAAAAGAATCAAATACATAAAAGCGCCCCACTTCGGGCGGATTGCTAGGATTTCTAATTTCGGTCTCCGAAATGCCCAAGGGGAATATATCGCTATTTTGGATGATGATGATTGCTGGGCTGATGATGACAAATTAAAGAAGCAGGTTAAATTTCTGGACGACAATCGGGATTATGTCGGTTGCGGAGGGGGTCTGATTTTGGTGGATGAAAAAAAATGTGAACTAGGTCGTTTTTTTAAACCCAGGGAAGATGAGGAGATGAGGACAAATGCCTTGATTGCTAATCCGATGGCAAATTCAACAACACTATTTAGGGCAATGGCCGCTCGGGATGTCGGGTTTTATGACGAGACTCTCCCGGAATTCGCTGACTGGGATTTTTGGCTGAAGATGGGGCTGGTGGGCAAGCTTTATAATTTCGAGGAATATTTTACTTACTACCTGATGTGGGAAAAGGGTAGTTCTTTTAGCAAACAGAAGGGGACAGCCATATCGGCTTTGAAAATAGTCCCTCGATATCGAGGTAAATACCCTCGATATCACAGAGCTATCTCTGTTGTTTATCTTTATAATGTCTACGCCAGAATTCCAGAATCTATTAAGAAAGTTTTTAATCCGCTTCTCTCGAAGTTCAAGAAGTTAATTTTTTCCAGTCGATCTGCGCATCCTTTTGAGTAGTGGAGCGATAACTAGCCGGTGATTTTTGCTATTAAAGAGGACTTTATCTTGCTTATTAGAGATTCTTTCATTATGGCTAGTATTCCTAGGTAGATAATCGCGGAAAGAATGATATTGATAATCACATTAAATCCAAGTAAGGCCATAAACCAGACAGCTACCGTCATGATAATTGAGGATAATAGGATTTTTTTGAGATGACGGAGAACCCTGAAGTGGTTAATTTGCCTTGTTTTGTGCCAGAGATAAATATTGCCTATAGCTTGAGCCAGAAGGGTGGTCCAGGCGGATCCGACAATGCCGAATTTGGGAATTAAAATGAAATCGAAAATTACGTTTATTACCCCGGCAATGGCAACGAATCGAATTAATATTTTTTGCTTGTCATGAGCAAAGATCGCGTCGCTTAAAATTACAGCTGGAAAATTGACTAGAATGGTGATAATTAAAATTTGAAACGAGGCAGTGGCTGGGATAAATTCTGACCCGAAGAGTAGGCTAATAATTTCTCGACCAAGAACTACGCCCCCGAGGGCAATTGGAATTGCCGCTAAAAACACCAAGGTGATTGATTGCTCAAGAACTGATCTCACTGCTTCGGCGGCCTTATTGGCTAGGCGAGACATTGCTGGAAAAATACTAATGGCCAAGATTGAGGGAATGATGTAGAGGAGCTGAACCGGCCGGAGAGCGGCGGAGTAGAATCCAACCTCTGTGGCAGTTCGGTAGAATCCAATTATTAGAATATCGATATTGATTAATAATCCACCGAGCATAGCTGAAACAGCGAAAGGCCAACCGGAAGAAAGAATCGGTTTTATTAATTTTGTCGAAAAGCTACTTACGAGTTTCTTAAGATGTCCACGGAGAACGTAAAAAACAGCCACCGTTCCCACTCCTGTTCCAACTGAATAAGCAAGCGTAAATGATTTTACGGTCGGAGATATTTGTAGAAAAATAACTCCAAAGACGGCTATTGATAGGTTAGCTAGGATAAATATTCCAGCTTCCCACTCCATTTTCTCGGTTGCCCGGATAACGGCAAATCCGAATTCTCGGAGAGAGTCGAATACCAATACAGTAAGGGTGATCAAGAGGATTTCTTTGGCGCCGGGGAGGGCGGTGAGATGGGGGGCGATAAATATTACTACTAGAGCCGATATGGCAATAAGGGCAAATTCAATAAACAATGAAGTTGAAAGGATTCTAGTCGTCTTTTCTTCATTATTGTCTTTGGCTACTTCTCTAGTTAAGACCGCTCGAATGCCTAGGTCAGTAAATATTGTTAAGAAGGCAATTAACCCGATCGCATATGAGAATAATCCCCAGCCTTCGGCACCCAAAATCCTGGCGGCGTAGACTACAATCCCCACCCTCAACAGTCGGCCAATTATATTACCAAAAGTTAACCA
>Ga0210057_1008800_pt1 | contig 11844 bp, 14 predicted proteins | sample CryGeyCG2114_010_2_FD_183968 | JGI IMG/M metagenome (GOLD analysis project Ga0210057, IMG submission 183968) | Groundwater microbial communities from aquifer - Crystal Geyser CG10_big_fil_rev_8/21/14_0.10 (SPAdes) (version 2) | ecosystem: Environmental > Aquatic > Deep subsurface > Groundwater ...
TTCAACCTGAAAAAGATGGACATAGTTTGGAATTATTTATTTTAGGTGATATAAATAAATTTGAAGAGCTGGAACATTATCTTGATCCTGAACATGGAGATAAAAAATGGTCTACCTGGCTTGATATAAAAAATCTTCCTGACAATCTTTTCCCAAAAGCCTTAACTAAAAAACTTCAGGAAGATTTCAAAAAAGGTTTTCTAAATTCAGGAGGATATGTGGGAAGAATGGATAAATGACCAGAGACAATAGTTCTCTCAAATTTAAAACTGGCCGTAACGTACCATTAGTGCTTTTGCCAGAGTTCTTATATCTTGATTGTCTAACCTAGAAAACGGTTTGTTCAAAAGTTCGCCTGGTAAATTTAATTTGTCCACCTCTCCGTTTCTTGTATCTCTTTGTTTTTCTGATTCACCATATCCATATTGTAAATTTCGTTCAATTTGTCTTAATTCCTGTCTCGATTGCCTTCTATCATATCGATGACTTTCTGGTTTTGACATTAAAGAATAGTTTCCCCCACTTTTATTAGAATCCTTAATAACTTTAAGAATTGTAGGGTTCCTTCTTTCAGTAAGGAAAAGGTTTCTCAATATTGCCTGTCCGGGGTTACTCTCAATCTCTCTTTTTTTTCTTGGGTTCAAGACAACTATAGCAGCATCGGTTCTGGGTTGAGGATAAAACAAATCTCTACCCAAACGGGATATTAAACTTGGTTCAAAAAAGGTCTGGGTCAAAAGAGATAATCTTGTAAATTCCGAATCATCGGGATTATCGATTTGCATTCTTCTTGCCAATTGATCTCCGATTATTAAAACGGCACTTTCGATCGGAATATCAATCAGTTTTTGCATAAAAGGTTCAGATATATGAAAGGGCAAATTTGAAGCAACTTGCCAATTACCCCTTAAGAATCCGGCCTTTACAATTTTGCCGAAGTTTAAAGAAATAGCATCTTTATAAATAACTTCGACATTCGGATGGGTTATTTGTACATCATCAAGTAATGGTTTAAACCTTTGGTCAATTTCTACAGCTACAACTTTCCTTGCTCTTTTTGCCATTCCTTCTGTAAGATTTCCTGGGCCAGGGCCAATTTCAAGCACATTACCTCCACGCTCTATTTGCCCGACAAAAGTACTAATAGCAGCTTTGTCTACAAGAACGTGTTGCCCGATATTTTCTGACAAAAAGATATCTCTTTCCTCTAATTTTGCCCTTATTTCCGATTCGTTTCTCATATTAGTAAATTCAGTCGACAATTATATATCTGATAGTTTCAGGTTTCAATTTAAAGGTATAATAATCTTATGGATAAAGTTATCAAAATTGTTAAGAGTGTTTTGGGAGAGAAGGTTAAAAATATAATTCCTATAAATAGCGGCATCATTTCTAAATCATACTTTTTTGATACGGATAAGAAGAAATATGTGATTAGATTTAGTAATAAAAAAACCGACTTTGAAAAAGATTTGTATGCTTACAACAATTTCGCATCTGTTGGACTTCCCATCCCTAAAATAATTAAGAATGGTGTTGTTGGGAAAAATGAATACTATTCTGTAAGCGAAAGATGTGTAGGTAATATAATCGACGACCTACCAGACTCTTTTCAATATAAACTTTTACCGCAAGTAGTAAAACTGCAGTACTATATTAAAAGCGTTAAGATAGATATTAATTTAGGATTCGGTTTATGGTCAAATGGTAAAGCAGTATTTAAAACATGGAAAACTTATTTACTAGATGTCGAAGACAAGGCAAGACTTTTTATTCCGGAGGTTGATCAAGGTAACATAATGGCCATTTTTAAAATACTTAAGGCAAATGTTAAATATCTACCCAACGACACTTACCTCATCCACGGGGATTTAGGCTTTAATAATGTACTTTCTGATGGAAAATCGTTAACCGGAATTATTGACTGGGGAGATTCAAAATATGGAGATTTTGTTTATGATATTGCATGGCTAATTTTTTGGGCTTCTGAAATTCCTTATTATGAATTGTTTAAAAATTACTACAAATCACAAAACGATGAAATAGATAATTACGAAGAGAGAGTAAATTGCTACCTGTGTCACATTGGACTAGTGCTTATGATATTTTTTACTAAAAGTATGAATTACAATGACTACTCATGGGTATCAAAAAAGTTGGCAAAATCTTTCGTATAGCTATACACACCTTCAAGATTTCCAATTTTAATATTTAGCACATCGCCCCTTCGTTGTAAAGACAGGAATTCGCCAGGATTTAATTTATCTTTTCTTCCGCCAAACAGCCCGGTTACCAAGAATCTTGTTGGGGCATCGTGAGAAACTAAAACATAACTTTGTAACCCCGCTTTCTCTTTAAAATTAAATATTCTCTTTAGTACTGTAGTCATTCTTGTTTGCATACTTTGTAAACTTTCAATTGATTTTAGCTGATCAACAAAAACTGTTGGAAAAGTATCTAAAACATCCTTCGGAATCGAGACAATCTTCCCCTCCCCAAAACTTTCTAGTGGTAAACTATTAGGGTTAGTTATTCTACTATCTACAAAAAAGTGGTGGCTTTTGTATTTAACTTCACCACCCTCAACCAATATTCTTATTGCCTTAACGTCATAATTCTTTTGATCCTGAAGTTGAGGGATAACTAAAATTGAACGACAGAATGGACTAAGCCTTTCTCTTTGGGGTATTTTTGCGTTTCGCAACGCTTTGGAAATTATTTCTGCCGTTTGTAAAGTTCTCCCTGTTGGGGAAGAAGCAATAACGATTGGTTCACCAACATTTTCTTTAACGAAATCAACCAGCTTGTTCGCAGATTCAGCCACTTTTTCCATACCGAAAGTTGTTAAATCGTTTGCTTCAAACGACTTAACGAATTCTTGTTGGTATCTGGCCTCACCATGTCTGAAAAGGTGGATATCAATTTCGTTTGCCATTATATCAATTATATATCTCCTATAGTCTTGATTATATCCTATTTTAAATTAAATGTTAAAATAGAGATAATGAAAATCGAAGAATTGGCTAATAAACTCTGCGTAAAGACTAAACCAAACATTCATAAGCTTAATATTTATAATGATATAAGAAATTGCTTTATTAAAAGGTCTCATCAACTTGATGCAGAGAAGTTTCAATCCCCGTCAATTAACCTAACAACACATGTTCAGCGTAATTTTGCCCAAAATGAAGAAGAACATAGTGTTTATCAAAGGGCTGATTATATCCCCATTAAAACAGAAAGAAAATTCAACAGAATGTTTAGAACGATTAATAACGTTGAACCTAAAACATTATTCTTTAATAGTGGTATGGCGAGCATTTCGACTATTATGTTTTACTTGAAAAATTCTAAAAGACTTGGAACTCTTAATTTAGGAGAAAATGTATATTTTGAAACAAAGTGGCTTGCAGAAGATTTTACTGATATAAAATATTTTAATGAGTACAATCTAAATCTGGATGCCAATGCACAGATTTTTTGGTGGGAATATCCAATTAATTGCACTCAGCCGACAAAATTCCCTTTTGAGCAGCAATTGGACATTGAAAAGATTTTTAATATAATCAAACAATTTTGTGACTATAGACCTAAAAAAAATCACTTTCTAGTCATCGACTACACTCTGTATTATTTACCATTTCAAATCAGTGATTACCTCTTAAGAGTTCCAGACAACCTCGAAATATTTCTCATCACAAGTTTACAAAAACATCGGGGCTATGGATTAGATCTTACAAACGGTGGTGCAATCACGTTCTATTCAAAAAATAATAAAGTTTATGAAAAATTAGTTAAGTTAAGGGCAATTATGGGAACATCTATTCCTCAAGAAACTATTTGGACTATGCCTGAAATTGAAACCGGAGCTATCAACAAGCTTGTCAAAGACAGTGGAAAAAATGCCCAAAAAATATATGAGTTTATTTCAAAATACAATATTGAAAAAGTGAAATTTTACTTTTCTAATAATGAAAAGTTCTTGACCAGCTTTATTTTTATAGAGATAGATAAAGAACTGGTTAGTGGATACAAGAAGAAACCGTATCTAAGCGACATACTGATTGAAAAAATAGTTTTCTCCGCTATTAAAAATGGTGCAATTCTGGTTTACGGAACATCCTTTGGATTACCATTTACCAGAATTTTTAAAAATTCGGAAAGGTACGATAATACAAATTCACTTCGTTTAGCCGTTGGATATGATAGAGAGATGAATAAAAATGTGGACAAATCAATAATCGAAGGGGTTAAATTATTTCAGGAAAGTATTAGGACCCTTTAGCTTCCAAATATGAAGCAAATTTAGCAACTGATTTTTCGTCTACAAGCTTAATATTGCTTTCAGGATATTCCATCGCGTACTTATTATATTCAGGAATCTTTTTTAACTTTCTGATTACAGATTTTATTAGTTTGACATATGGAGGATATACAATCTTTTCAGCATTTTTGGTAATTCGATAATAATTATTTCTATCACCCGTAATCATATAATCAAGAGTGATTAAATTTATTTTAAAACTATGATAATGAAAATAAATAAGGGGAGAACTATTAACGTAGATTTTTCTTTTTTTCAAAGAAAAATCATATCTCTGCATATTCCACGGGGCAATATTTGCACCAACCACAGAATTTTCTTTAACGTTTTTGAATCTGACCCGCCAATCATCAAGATATTTCTGATCAGCAAACAATCCCGGCTTGAATTCCGCTAAGCACCATTCCATATCTTTTCTGTGCCACCAATTCAATATCTCTCGACCATTTGGAGTATTTCTGAATGTTTCATAACATGTACAGTAATAGCCAACAGGCATAAATTGTTTTACTTCCTCAGACGAAAAATTATTAGGTTGTATTAGTACATCCGCATTGCTTATTTCTTCAAAAATATTTTCGGGGGAATCAAAAAACATAAAATCGGCATCAATGTATGTAACCATATCAGCATTTTGTTCATCCATAACCTTTCTAATTAAAAATGGTTTACAGGCCCAATAATATTCATATAGTTTTGTCTTTCCAATTTTTGCCTTGGCTAGTTCTTTTGTTTCAAAGTCTGACTGCTTATACGGAATTAAGTTTTTAGTGTTCAATTTTTTAATGACGTTGTACGATAAGTCATCAAAACAAAATGCGTGTATTTCGAAATTATTGTGATGATTTGATAGTGAGATAAAGCAAGTAACGGCTTTAGCTAAATAATTCGAATCGAATCCTGCTACAAAATATCTTTTACCCTCTTTTTTAATAATCATAGGTATTGCTCTAATTTATTTTCAGGTCTGTTGATTCCAACCTTAATCATTTGTTCAACATACATCTCAAGACTTATATTAAATGATTTAAGTTGTTTGGGTAAATCACTTTGTTTATAATTCAATATTCCCGGACAGGTATTATTTTCTAGGAAATAAAACTCTTTATTCTTTCTAAATTGTCTAACGTCAAATCTAGCTACTCCTAAACATCCTAACTTTTCATATAGAATAAGAGACTGTTTTTTTAATTTATTCACTTCATTTGATAAAATTTTTGCTGGGATAATTTCCTTCATCAGATCAGGGTTATCTTTAACAAGGCTACTTTGGATAGCGTGAGCCCCTCTAAATTTTATTTCAATGAGAGGCAGAACAAGTTTCTCGAAATGATTCTTACTTTTATAGATATCAATTATTCCAACAGTAAATTCCCTTCCCACGATATATTCTTCTATTGTAATTTTGGTACTAAATTTAAAGGCCACATTACACGCTTGATTAAGTTGCTTTATGTTTTTCACCAAGGAGGTCCCTAAGGAATAACCTTGATATACCGCCTTAACGATACAAGGTATTTTGATTATTTTTTTATCACATTTTACATAATCAAATCTGTTACCATAAAAATAATTTTCGGGTGAATATAGCCCGCAACCGCATACAAATCTATTAAACAAAAATTTGTTTTTACATAAAGAACTAGCTTCGACTCCGCTACCCGAATATGGAATGTTAAGTGTCTCTAATAATCCTTGTATAACACCGTCCTCTCCCCATTTACAAAATGTGGTAAGAAAAGCAAAATCTGGTTTATTTATTTGAAGATTTTTAACTATATCCTTATCAACATTAAGTTTAAAGGATTTTACAAAACCTGCATTTTTCAGGGCTTTTAATACATTCCATCCTGTTAAATTGGATGCATAACTTTCAGGCTCGAACCCTCCGCACAAAACTGCTACTTTAAATTTATTTTTGTTCATAGCTTTTTTGCGTAAAATGTACCCCAAAGCAAATTATGTACATTCGGACTTCTTTGAACTTCATTTTTAAGCACTATCCAACCTTGACCATAAAAGCTAGCAAGGTCTTCTGAAGTGATATATTTACCATCTTGGGAATTATTCCATTCGGACCGGTGTATATACTCCAAATATAAAAATCCACCATTTATTACATACATGCCAATCCGAGAAAGTATGTGTTCAAGTGGATATGCCGAGTTAATTTCATAATGGATAGCAGCCTGTAAAAATACCCCCGAGTATTGAGTTTGTGGTTGAGATTCTAAGAAATTCTCTTCTCGTATTTCTACCAGATCTTCTATATCTCCCTGAAGCCTAACCCTTCCCGCTAGGCCCAAGATTTTCTTGTTCGACAATTTAATGTTTTCGTCTATTCCGCCATAAAGGTGAATGCTGTTTATATCCACGGCGGTGCATCTAAACCCATTGATTGCAGCAGGAATTACATATCTTCCGTCTCCGCATCCTAAAATACATATATTTGCAGGTAAGCCTTCTGACTCAATGTCCCCCAAAAATTTATAGAAAAATGGACCGGGTTGACCCCAAATACTTTCAGTTTTAATCTTTGGTTCCCTATCTATCATTTAAAAATTTTCTTATCTCTTTCTCAATATCATTTATAAAATCCTTTAATTTTTCTTATCACATAATCTTGATCCAAAATCTTCAAGTTGTTATATATTGGTATAGTTAAACATCTCTTATAAATAGAATCTGTAACAGGTAGTTCTGTATAATACTTTTTATAAAAATCCATTTTGTGAATTGGAAAAAAATATTTTTTAGTTTGCACGCCTCTGTTTTCCAGAAACCTTTGCAAATCTTCACTTCTTGAAGTCAAAATTACAAAATCATTATAATTTGACATGTTGGTTTTTTCGACCTTCTGAAATTCGATATCTCCTACTCCCGTTAATTCCGTTTTATAAAATTTGGCAAGTGTATTTCTATGTCCTACGAATTTTTTTATGTTGGGTAACGTCAGGCAACCAAGACAGGCGTTAAGCTCAGAAATTTTTCCGTTTATTCCCATTTCTTTCGTATTGTAATCCCCCAAAAATCCGTAATTTCTCGCCATCTTAATTTTCTCAAGTAATCCAGGTAGATTAACAACTATAGCTCCACCCTCTGCAGACGAAACTATTTTTGTACCGCTAAAGCTAAAAACTTCTATATCTCCCAAATTGCCAACCTTTTTACGTTTATAACTTGATCCGTATGAAGAGGCTGAATCAAAAATTAAAAATAACCCGTTTTTTTGAACAATTTTTCTGAGTTCGTTGATCTTGCATGGATTACCGAAAGTGTTAACTGCTAGTATTGCCTTGGTTCTTTTAGTGATTTTTAATTGAACATCTTTCGGATCAATTGTTAAAGTCTCCGCGTCTATGTCAGCAAATATTGGAATTAGTTCATTCCACAATATTGCATTAGGTGTTGAATTAAAGGTGTAGGCGGGAACTATCACTTCACTATTTTTTGGTAATTTCAAAATAGAAAGGGATATTATTAGTCCGATATCTGCTCCGGATACAACTGCAACGCTATCATTTTCTAGTTGCTTTTTGATAATATTTTCCATTTCCTGTGCGTTTTCGGAAAAATTTGAGAGCATGTGTGATTGCCAAATTTTTGAAATTCTCTCAAAATATTTTATTTTGGGAGGAAGCGTAGGGCAGGCTATGGGAATAACCGGTTTATTTTTCATATAGTATCGGGTCAGCAATTTTATTTACTTTAAAGGCTTCAAGTCTGGCTTCACAATTACTACAATGCCCACAGGCTCTATCCGTATTGTTGTGGCAAGACCAGGTCAGTTCAAAAGGAACTTCCAACTTAAGTCCCAGTCTTACGGCACCAGCTTTATCTGTAGACATAAGGGGGGCAATTACCTGCACTGATGGTTTCAACATTGTGCCTTGATCAACTAAGTGCTGCATTGCCTTTATAAATTGAAGGCTGTTATCCGGACAGATATGATCGCCTCCGGTTGAGCCAACGCAAACAACGCCAGCTTTAAGATATTCAGCGTAAGCAACGCCCTGACTTTCAAGAATCGCATTCCTGTTAGGAACATACTCATTAATTGCTGTTGTCAAAGTTTCTTTTTCGGTTAACGAAACTCCCGGCAGTGTTTTCAAAAAAGGAACTTCAACAATTCTTAAATCTGCCTTGAAATGAGTAGCCAAGACGGTCGCACATTCTAGTTCTTTTTGATATGTTTTTTGTCCCCAATCAAAAAAAATAAAATGGAGTTCAAAACCAGCCTTTGTTAATACAGCAGCTGCCACAGCACTATCTAAACCTCCGCTTATTGTGCAAACAGCACTCCTTCGTTCTATTGCTTCCAATCTTTTCGATATATCAAAATCTTTTTCCATTTTAGGTTCTCCTTTTTGGACCGTACCATATAAGTTGATTTCTCAATGTTATTTTCCAACCCCGCGCTTCAACGGCTTCTCTTATCCTATCAGCATGAATTTCTACCTCTTCTGCTGTTTGTCCTTCGGGCATGATCAGAATCTTACCTGAACACAGATCACAACCATTCGCAATACTGTCAATTTCTTCCAGGTCAGAAACTCCTATGGCAACAAATTTAAATTGAGATTTTGGAAGCCTATTTATAACTTTTAAAACTTCTGGCTTGTAGCGTCTTCGAAAAGAGTTGCCACTATTTTCCAATTTGGGTGAACAATTAAATTGACATCTTCCAAGCTCAGGAATAGGCATAATTGTGCCATTGGTCTCAATCTCAACCTTCCAGTCGGGTAATTTTTCCAGAAGTCTTGCAATCTTTTTTTGTTGGATAAGGGGTTCTCCTCCTGTAACAACCAATCTCTTTTCTTGATTTTCTCCGAATCTGGAAGCCCAAGCATTTTCAATTCTTAAAGAAGTCTCTCCGTAAGACCAATCTTCCGGTTCCTGCCAATATTCTGGTCGTGCCCCATCCCAGGCGTATCTTGTATCACATTTCCAGCCGTTTGGTACACCACAAGCTAAATTACAAAAATGCAAACGCAAAAATACTGAAGGGTATCCCGCAGTAATTCCTTCTCCCTGCAAAGAAGCAAAAACTCCGTCACCACTAATCTTTAATTTATCGGGTGTTGGTTTTAACTTCTCGATATCGGCTTTAGTTGGTTTATATACCTCTAACATATTTAATATCCTTTCTTGAGCACTCTGCTGCACTTGTCGGAGTTTCCCAAAGCTTAATTGAGTGTAGTTTTAACCCGGTTCTATATTTATCCTTAAGATTTTTGTCCATTTGTACAAAAATCCATGCTGCAATATTTTCAGATGTAGGCACAAAAGGAACAATGATATATTTCAGATCAGAATTCTTTTTAAAAAAGTCTATCAAAATCTTGTCTCTACTCCATACCATAAAACCGTGGTCTAAGATATCATGTATATATTCCATAGCAATCTTTTTGACATCTCCGAAATCGATAACCATTCCTTCCTCAGAAACTGTCTCATTGTGGATTAGCTTTCCTTCGACCCAAATTTCCGCCCTATACCTATGCCCATGTAGATTACGACATTGAGAGTGATGATTCGTTATCCTATGGCCCATATCCCATTCAATTTGTTTTAAAATCTTCATATTAATTAAATTTTTCTATATCTTTATAAAATTGTCTAAATAAATCCTGCCTGGTCTTGAGTAGTCCCTTTTTAAGAACAGTCTTAGTTATAAAACCATCATTCTTTATCCCTCTCATGCTCACACACATATGTTTGGCCTCGACTAGTACAATCAAGCCCTTTGGGGAAACTTTTCTAGAAATTAAATCAAAAATTTGTTTTGTCAGATTTTCTTGAGTTTGAAGACGTCTTGAATAGATTTCGACAATTCTGGCAAATTTAGACAGTCCCAAAATTTTTCCATTTGGAACATATCCTATATGAACCTTACCAAAAAATGGAAGCAGGTGGTGTTCGCAAAGACTGTAAAAGTAAATATTACCAACAGTCACCAAGTCATGAAATCCATTGCTATTAAAAAGCTTTATTACCCTTCCAGGATCTTGTAAATATCCCGAAAGAAGTTCACTATAAGCTTTTGCAACACGTCCCGGAGTATCTTTTAACCCATCTCGCTTAAGATCTTCTCCAACTGAAGTAATTAGCTCTTTTGTTAACTTTTCTAGAGCGGCTTTGGTTATTTCGCTACTATTTTTCATACAGGCTTTCACGGTCCGGCTCACAAAGTCCGGGATGTCCTGCTACCGTTAAATAGTATCGTACTACCGAACCTCATTTGTGTCAAATTAACATAGAGTACAAAACTTCGAAACAAGATTATCCAATCCTTTGAGGACCACTTGTCGATCGGCCTTGTTCAGATAAATGACCAAACTTTAGATCAATTTCCGCCGAAGTAGCATCGTCAATCCTTGGCTGAGTGTCAATATTTTTAGAACCTTGACCTACTGATTTACTTTGAACCAGACCGCAAAAAACTTTTCTCAATCTATTCAAAAAATTGTCGTTTTCCTGCATCTTAAGCAAGATTATACTACTAAAGAACGTAGAGTCAATTTGTAGTACTAGTTACGGACTTATTAGACAATCCTCCTTTCTCAATATGTTTCGCGGCTTAATAAATCTACAGATTTAAAACTAATTGAATTAATATTCTCTTCAGAAAAAGCCAATCTGACGGAGTTTCCAAATTCATTCATAGTCCTATAGCTGCAGGTAACTAGATCTATATGTGCCGTACCCAATTCTGGCCAGGTGTGTATTACAAGATGAGATTCCGAAAGTATGTAGACAAGAGTAATTCCTTTTGGCGAAAACATATATGAGAGTTTCTTAACAACCTTCAAATCCAAATCGTTTATGATTTTCTGCGCAATGTTCTCAATAAAGTCAGATGATTCGTCAAACGACTTCAGTTTTATTAAAGCTACGTAATGATTAATTATTGGTGTAGATTGGTCTGTCATAGTTTCCGGTAATAAGAGGTTTCGTTTTCGATGTTGCCTCTAATATAAATAGCGAACTTGCACTTCCTATAGATTCAGCTCCCTGATACCTGTTAAATTTATCAAACACCCACCTTATCATTAACCCGGAAGCAGCAAATGCCTCATAAATTGGTAAGAATCTTTCTTTAGCTCTATCACTGCTCCCGTAGCAAACATAAATTCTGGCTGTCTGATTCGAAAGATCTAAAGCTTGAACAGCCCTTGATACAAACAATTTAATTCCATCTGTTGTATATGGTGGATCTGTAAAAACTGCGTCAAATTTATTAGAGTAGGATAAAGGTAATGTTTTCCTGGCATCATAATTACCCGAATTAATATCCAACTTCTCACTTTTGGAAATTGAATCAATCTTATCTATAATTCTATTATCAATATCCAGAACCGTTACTCCTGAGGCAGTATGTAGGTTGGCAATGGCGACCGAGGTAAAATCATCATCACCAAGAAAAAGCAATCTTCTCCCTCGCACATCTTCAAAAAAATTCAGTAAACTGGCACGTCTGGCAGTTGTTTCAACAGTAGCGGTAAACTGATCATATTTTC
>Ga0210057_1008801_pt1 | contig 11843 bp, 15 predicted proteins | sample CryGeyCG2114_010_2_FD_183968 | JGI IMG/M metagenome (GOLD analysis project Ga0210057, IMG submission 183968) | Groundwater microbial communities from aquifer - Crystal Geyser CG10_big_fil_rev_8/21/14_0.10 (SPAdes) (version 2) | ecosystem: Environmental > Aquatic > Deep subsurface > Groundwater ...
CCATCGATTCGCCATTACCGTTCATCATGAAATAGCCGACAATAAGTAATACCATGACAACGACGATACCAATAACTATCATTGGATTCGATTTTTTTATCATTTCATTCATTCATATTCACCTCCTTTCAAATATAATTATTATATCTTATTACTAATAAAACTAATTTATTGATTTATCAGAATTGCAGCAATAAACGCGATCGTGCCAGCAATAATTTTTTTTGGGATATTATTTCTTTCTTTCAAAAAGATGACTCCAAATATGACAGATATTATCACTTGTGACGTTAATAGAACTACCACGACTCCGCGGTCTGGCGCGAGGCGATAAGCCGCAAATGAAAAAATCATATATATCATACTTGTAAGACTGGCAAATAATGTTTTTGATATTGTGTTCGTAATATTTCTTTTAATTATTTTAAAATCTTTAAGCGATGTTTTTGGATTCAATACTAAGACTAAAGTGGCTGTGGCCAAATTTGCATAAAATAAATATGTAACTGTGTTTACGTATCTGGAGGCAATGGCACTTGTTACTTGAAAAATTGCAAATACTATCGCTGCGGTCATAATAATAATCACCCCTTTATTAAATGAAAATTTTCTTCTTTCATACTGTGTGAAGATTATTGCCGCAAGTAGTAATAACATTCCAAATATTTGATAAATTGAGAAAGTGCTATTCAAAAAAAATAATGATAAAACTGCACCCCAAATAAGTACTGATGAAAATGCGATTTGAGTCATGCTTGCATCCAGTAGTTTTTGACCGTTAAAAAAAATAATATTTCCAAAACTACACGAAAGCATTACGGCGCCAATGATCATCGGATATTTGAATATTGATAAAAAATCAATTCCTCCAAAAAATGGTCCAAAAATTAGCACTAAAATCGCAGATGATCCAGTCAATAGAAGTGCATGACTTTGGGCGGCAACTTTGATATCCTGACTCAAAAGTTTTGATGAAATGCTATATGTCGCACGACTAATAATCGCAAATATTGTAAATATGAGCCAGTACATAATAATTATTGGATAGATTAACACTTTTCAAGCTGAGCATACAAATCCATTTTGTATCCGTCAGGGTCTTCGACTATACAATAACGTTGTCCCCAAAAAGCATCCCATGGTTTTTTGGAGATTGTAAATCCACCTTTTTGGATCTTAGTTGCGATTTTATTAACCTCAACAGGTGAATCATACTGAATGGCAAACATCGAATGATTTCCTGGTTTTGGCTCTTCGCCAATAATACCCTTAACTGTTTCTATTGAATCAATCATTAATTTTGCAGATGAAGAAGTGATTGAAGATTCATAATGATCACCCATTGGCTCTCCAAATTCAAATCCTAAGAGTTTATAAAATTTTAGAGTTTTTGATAAATTTGAAGATGCAACTCCAACTGCGTTTAGATTCATAAAGCTAAAGAGTAATTTTATATTCACCTTCTACATAATCTCGTATTAGTGCTCCAAGGAGCGTTTGATATGGAATATTTCTTTGTTCTGCCCGTGCTTTAAATTTAGCAAGGTCTCCTTGTTTTATGCGGAATGTTATTCGTTTGGACTTTCGAAGATCTAAGGTATTTCGTGCTGCCTGTTCAAGTTCTTTTTTACGTTTTTCAGAATTGGGAACTTGTTTCCATTCGCCTTTCTCAATAGATGTTTCCAATTCTTGTTCATATTCGTCGAGAACGAGATTTTTGAATGGATCAAATTGTTTATTTTTTATAGTTCTTTTTGTCATACTTTTTTAAATAACTTTTAGTGAATAACCTACTTGGATATAATGTCTTCAAAAATATTAAACCTTTCTTATCTTGGACATATGGTACGAAATATACATAGTTTTTAATTTTTACAAGGAATGCTTTTTGATTTGGATGGTTTTTACTTGGATTTTGAATATCATCAAGTAGACCTCCTTTATCTATCGCATTTAATATATCTTCGAAATTAATACCTCGAGTTAGTTTGAGAAAAGCATTTTTCTCTTCACTAAACTCGGTCTTCAACATAAATATATGATATCAAAAATGTACATCTTTTGTCAATACATATCCTGCTGTTATCTAACAATATATTTCTCCCACAACCGCCAGCACAATAGCATTCATCCATGGATTTGAAGAGTTTTAAGAGTGATCATGGTAATTTAAATATATCTACGCTTAACATATGTATACAGACTACCCACAAAAATTGGCAGCATAGTGACCGTTCCTAACAAAGCAACACTGATCAAATCTAGATCTATTGCCTGAGAGAAAAAAGTCAAATAAAGTAGCCCATACCCAAGTACTGGAATCATTAATAAGCTTTTATGAGCATTGCTTATTGTAGGATGAAAATATTCGTAGCTACGAACTATTCCTGTTGAGATTATAGTAATCACAATCCACCCGACAAAATTACCTATGGGTATACCAAAGTATGGGCCGCCATTGGGCCATGACCAGTTTCCCTGTGCAACTTGCACCGGATCCATAAATAAATCGATAGCGACGACTATCAGCGCATCAACGACGATCAATAGTGGTAATAATTTAAGATTTTTATTTTTTAATGATGGTTTGTTCTTACCTAAGTTATATAAAAAAGAATTAGTAACGACATATCCCGTATAAATAAAGACAGCCCAATACAGTATTACATTGATCGGTACTGTCATAAATTTCAGCGTCTCTACGGCATAAATATAATGACCACCAAACAAAGTCCCATACTTTAGGCCATAAAATTCAAATACAAATCCCGTGAAGCTCGCAATAAATATCAGCAATGTTGCACGGTAAATGTTTAACGTTCTTGCCGCATGGATAACTAGAAGTAAGACTGGCAAAAGCATAAGGAAGTTTTTATAAGTATCTACTTGAAGCAATGCAACATCAAAGATGTTACCAATAATATTGATCCCTACTGTAAAAATAATTATCGAAAAAATAATCCAAATGATTTTATCTATTTGTTTCATACATTAACAAAAAATAACATTCTCACCCCATAAATCCGTCAGTTAGTCATGATCTGACGCGATCTATATGGGTTAACTTGTATTGTTCAATTTCTTTATCAAAATCAAAATAGCTTACCCACCACTCATCAGGAGCATTTGAATAAGGAATAAAATACTCCTCTATCACTTCAGGTTCTGAATCAGCATCTCTATTGGCTACAAAAATATTGTCGCCATGAAATGTTTTTGATATGCCACGATTCTCACTCATATTCGTTATGTGCTTAAATTTCCCTTTAGAATATTCTATAAGCATAACAACGTTTTGTAATCCATTATTTTTGCCTGATAATACTAATATTTCACTATCTACGTGTGGTTGTTTGCCGATTTTTTCTATCTCCGGCATGTCATTCTTGCCAAATATATCTATATTTCCACCATGACCAGCATATTGCCCAATTTCAAACGATCGTAGCCTAACTCCATCGAGAGCATGAATAACAAATCTATAATCCTGTGAATATATTAATTTTGATTCAGGAATGAGATCTATTGTAACAAAAAATCTATTTTGATAATAAAACAGCACAAACATTGATAAAAACATCGGAAATGATAATAATAACAATACGATTGACCAAAGCTTGATACTGTTGCGCCCAATTCCTTTCTCATAAACATTGTAGACTTTTTGTATATATTCAAAGTCGCCACCACCATTGTAACGTGCGACTGCATCCTTCCATGATCGCCATCCTCGAGCACCATCATCTTGAATAATTTCTGCTTTATGATATAACCATCGGACACTCCAGTGAATGCTGTTTTCGACTGTATCTACATTTGCTTCTCCTTTGTAATCCATAACTTGTGGTCCATTCACTGTCCATATATATTCTTTTGCTACACTTTTTGTGTTTGGATCTATCCATCCATCATTATTAAGAGTGTGTATTGCTGGATTATCTTCATCACCTATTTGCATTACGTCAGGATATGCTGGATGTCCAGTAGAATTAATCCCAAATCCCATTTCGCTTTCAACATACATAATTGCTTTGATGAGATTGGGATCTAGTGCTTGAGGAGGAGGAGGATATTGCCCTTGTAAAAAGTGGCTGTTCCAAAAAGAAACTTTATTAATGAGTTCGGGATTGAAGCGATTGTAATTTTCTCCAGCTAGTCCAAGATTGTATTCTTTTATATCTGGTACTTGCTTTTCGTCCATTAATAACTTTACCGTTTTTAAAATTGGCATCCTATCAGCTAAAAACTCAACATAATGAAGTCCGACTGAGTCAGAGGGTATAGAAAATGTCTCTGTTTGTGCCCGACCGCCAATATCGATAATAGGACGTGCATAATAAATCCAGTTTTTGTGAAATAATGAGGTGGTATTTTTTTTAATCTTACCATCAATAACTACTTGGACGTCATCTCCATCAAACCATCTCCACTGGAGATCTATCTTTGCAGTAATGCTTTTTATATCATTTCCATCCAATACAAAGGTCATCCATGGTTTTCTATCTCTGTCTTCTGCTTGATTGTTAATTGTTAGTTCTATTTGATCGTCTGAAACATGCACGGGCTTATATGACACTTCCATAACTTCTGCTCCGTACTGTGGTTCAAGCGTGATTGAATGCTCTCCTTTGTTCAGTTTTAATAAGAAGTATATTGTTTTTTCTTTGTTATGAAGTTTGCCCCCATTAAATGCTGCGGGCGAGTTGTAAAGTGCTTGTTTTGTATTAAGTTTCGAAAATGTTCTATCATCTATCGTTACTATTAGCTCTTCGTCGTCCGTTTGATTTTTTCCTCGTTGTTTTTCGCTTTTTACTCGTGCTGATACTTTTAAAAGGTGCCAACCTACGGATTCAGTATTAAAGGTGAGTTTTTTTACAGAAGTTAGCAGTATACTTTTCAGTAGAGACGACATATGAATATTGTAGCAAATATACTCTACTTCTATGATGATTTAGGTAGACTTATGCTTAACATATAGATACAGGCTGTCCTCAAAAATTGGAAGTACCGACCTCAACATGGCTATTTTTCTTGTCTTATAAATTTTATATATCCCAAAGTGAGCGCGACGCAAAGTCCGACTGTTACAACCGAAAATCGTACTTTGTCATCTCCACTTCCAAAAACTCGAACAACGCTATATAAAAGAGTGAAGACTCCTCCAAGAAGGACTCCGTCTGCTATCACTAATAGTTTTTGAGCAAGCAACAAACTAACAGAAAGTGCAATAATTGAGGCGATAAGAGCTATTATCGAAACATTTCGATTGTAGTCATTGATATTTTTTTGATAATCTTCGACTTGTTTATCATATTTTTCTTGTTTATCTACAAGATCTGCAGATGTTGAAGAATCTTTTGAAGCATCAATGGGCATAGAGTAAACTTTCAAAGTAGAAGGCATTTCTGGATACTTTGGCTCATTATAAAAGGCCGAAATCCCAAGACCGACAAAAACAGCAATAATTATTCCTAAAAATATTATGTATATTATCTCAATCGTCCTTGATCGATTTTGTTTGATTGACATATTGGTATTATAATACTTCTCAATTAATTAATTCATCTTCAAGTCTATTTTGTTACTTTTTGTCAGGTAAAAAATATAATGCAACAGAGTTCATGCAGTATCTCTTCCCTGTCGGATCTGGTCCATCGTCAAAAACATGACCCAAGTGACTTCCACATTTATCAAGTACCTCAATCCGTGCGTCTCCCAACCCATTTTCGCGTCCTAGAACCAAAGCATTTTCATCAATTGGCGCCCAAAAACTTGGCCATCCGGTCCGTGAATCATATTTTTGTTCTGATCGAAAAAGTGCGATATCGCAACCCACACTGAAGTATGTTCCACTTCGCTTTTCATTATTTAAAGATCCTGTATATGGGATTTCTGTTCCTGCATCGCGAAGAATATGGTACTGCAGTGGATTTAAAATACTTCTCCACTCAGCTTCCTTTTTACTCAGGCTCTCATCAAATTCTCCTGAAATAATATTAGTATTGTCAGAAGAAGAGGTAATGTTTGACGAGGTTTTTTTATTATTAAAATTGTAAATTAATACAATCGCAAGAATTATAATAATGACAAGAATTATTTTTTTTAAGTTCAACACTTTGATTATAAATAACTGTCAAATCTTATTCTGTGACATGTGTAACCACCGGGATTTTTTACTAAATAATCTTGGTGATATTCTTCAGCTTTGGTAAATTTTATCAACGGAACTACCTCTGTGACAACTGGGTTCTCCCAGCGTTTCGACTTGTTTACAACATCAATAAATTCGATTGACTCCTTCTTTTCTGTTTCATTGGTATAAAAAATCACTGATCTATATGAAGTACCGATATCGTTTCCTTGCCTATTTAAAGTTGTTGGATCATGAATTTGAAAGAAAAAATCTAGTAATTTTTTAAAAGGTGTTATCTCCGAGTCGTATTTAATCTCAACAACTTCGGCATGACCTTGGTGATTTTCGTACGTAGGATTTTCAATTTTCCCACCAGAATAGCCAACTGTGGAGCTTATGACCCCGTCACGGGTTCGTATAAGATCTTGCAATCCCCAAAAGCAACCTCCTCCAAGTACAAGTGTTTTTATCATCAAATTATTTTTTGGGGATAAACTTCATTGAAATAGAATTCACACAGTGGCGGATATTTTTATGCGTTAATCTTTCGCTAGTAAATATATGCCCCAGATGACCGCCACAATTTGCGCAAGTTATTTCTGTTCGAATACCATCTGAGTCAAGTGTTTTGTTTACTGCACCTGGTATCTCATCATCAAAACTAGGCCAACCACAAGACGATTCAAACTTATCTTTTGAAGAGTACAGTGGAGCGTCACATGCGCGACAAATATATTTCCCCACATTTATGTTGTCAACGTACTCGCCAATAAATGGAGCTTCTGTTCCTTTGTTAATTATGACTCTTTTTTCCTCATCAGTTAATTTATTCATAGTTTTATCCAAAAGTAAAAGCGAAAATTTCTGCATCATCATCTTGAAATTCAAGGCGAAGAAGGTGGCGTCCAGAACTCGATAGTTTGATCAATTTATACAATCGATCTTTCTCAATCGTGACAATGCCGTCAATATTGTCTTCACCGAAATCTTGCACTTTATCATCAATAAATACTTTAACTTTTGAAGTTGTTTCTTTTGTACGCATAACAAGAAATACTTCTTTAGAGTCAAAATTAAGAGTAAGAACTGCGCCTTTCTGAGGATTTGCATACTCCTCCATCACATTCCAGTTACCCTCATATGCAACTTGGTTATTTTTCAATCTTAATGGTGCGGAGTACTTTGCTAAAGTATCTTCATTTATCCCTTCTTTTGATGCAAAACCTTTGATACGACCATATCCGAGATATATCTCTGGTGTTTTTGTGTCAACTTTGTATGTTGGATTATCAATATCAGTTGTCACATCTGTAGCTCCCGCTTCTTTAAGTAGCTCTTGAATGATCTTTTCACTTTCGTCGTAGTCTCCTTCGCCAAAATGAGTGTAGGCAATGCGTCCGTCTTTATCTATAAAATACTTTGCTGGCCAGTAGCGATTCTCATATGCTCGCCAGGTCGCAAAGTCGTTGTCCTGAACAATTGGATAAGTAAGCTCAAAATCCTTTATCGCTTGAGCTACATTTTCTTCATTCTTTTCAAACTCGAACTCCGGCGAATGAACTCCAATTATTACTAATCCCTTATCTTTGTATTTTTCGTTCCATGCACGCAAGTAAGGAAAAGTCCTCTGACAGTTTATACATGAGTAAGTCCAAAAATCAATAATCACTACTTTCCCCTTTAGCTCTTCAAGCGTCAGGGGGTCTGAGTTGAACCAAGCTCCACCTGCTATGATCTCTGGGGCTTTTGGACCTTTTGAAGAAGTATTTTCCGAGTCAATAATTGGTGTAATCTTTTTGACCATTGGTTTTTGATTAACATTTATAAGCTCTTTTTTGATAAGATCGTTATCTTCAAATTTAATCAAACCTACTCCGTACTGCGGGAAGGTTTTTAATACAAAAGTTTGAAATTGACGATCAATATTGAAAAATATCCCTAATCCAGTCAAAATCATAAACACTCCAAATATTTTTTGAATTCGACCAAGATTTGACAAAAGCCATGGCATTTTTTGAAGCACATTCTGACCTCCTAACATTATCAAAAACATTGGAATAGCAGTACCGAGAGAATATGCGATCGTAATTAAAAACGTGTCAATTGTAACTGTTCCTGTTATAGCAAGTGAGATAACTGAGGCTAGAATTGGGCCAACACAAGGGGTCCAAAGAAGGCCAACTGATAACCCAATAAGTAGACCTCCACCAAATCCAGTTTTACCTTTTGAACTTGGCATAAAGCCTGCAAGTTTTGAAAATATTCTTTCAAGAAGTGCTTGAAATCTTGGAAAAAGAAGTGAGAGTCCAAAGCCGGCTACTACAATAATTGATGTAAAACGTAGAGTTTCAGCTGAAATACCACTAAATCGAACAATAGTTGAGAGAAAAAGAGTGAAAAAAGTAAAACTCAAAATAAATCCAATAACAACTCCAATCGGTCGTAATTTTCCAGTATTCGTGTCGCTAATACTCGATGTGAGGATGATTGGAAGTATGGGTAATATACATGGCGATAGTATCGTAACAATTCCTGCAATAAACGAAAATATAAGAAGAAGAATCATAAGTATATAAATTTAATAATCTCAGTAAACATTGTACAAGACTCGTGGTAGATCATACGAATGAATCAAAAAAATCAGGGTGTTTTATCAAAGTCTCAATTCTTTTTAAGTAAATTTCTGAATCTTGTCTATCACTTCATCAGATTGACCATGACTGTAGACTTTTAAGAATATAAAAAAAATTACTCTTTCAAGATTGAAGGAGTAGAGATCTAAAATTTTTCTAATATCACTCTTTAGAAAATCTGCTTTTACGAAGTCCATAACTTATTATATTCTATTTTAAAATTGAGTAGTTGGTTATGGAGAGGGAGTGAGTTAGTCAATTATCAATCCATTTCTGTCTGATACAATATTGACAGATTAATATGGAAAATAAGTCAAAATTATTGTTTCTCCAAAGCTGGTACTCAAAAGTCACCGACATTTGGTATCCATGGCTTAAAGAGGAGGTTGAAAAAAAAGGTTACACTGCATATTTCCCTGATATCCCTGAAATGCGGAAAGACGTTCCCGACATGAATAAGATGCTTAAATATGAAGTACTATTGGTTGTATAAAATCAATAAAACCAATCCCATTCAGGAGAAAATACTTCTTGAATATTCCCATCTCGTATTTTATACACACCATCTTCCACAACCATCGTCCATGTCCCCTCGTAATAATGGTAGTCCACTTCACCATCGTTCCAGTTTTTGGTGATAAATTTTACGTATGCCGTGTCATCAGTATCCTCATACCGCTCTGTCAAAACGACATCAACATCCAAGATATCAGTAAACCTATTAGTCCACTCCTCAAAATCTGTTTTTTGTAGATAATCTTCACTAAGAAGGGTAAATCCATCTTCCATACGTCTAGCTTTTAGATAAGTATAAAAAGCTCGAACCGACTCTTCTGGAGATATAGACGGATCAACGGCAATTTGTGCAATTTCCACTTCGGTCAAGTAAGGTGTCATCTCTTTGATGTTATCTGCTCTGATAAAAAGTGAGATCCCTGCAAGTCCCATGGTATTGACACCGATAAGCTCTCCGCACTGATCTGTGAGCGGCCCTCCACTCATCCCACTAACGAGACTAATACTCGTTTGTATATACCCAACTTTATCGTTTTTTGATTTCCTATAATCTATAAAGCTTCCTTTCAGGGTTGTCGCCTCTCCGCTCAGGTCTGTCCCCATGGGGTACCCTGTTGAGAGCACCGGCTCATCTTCGATCAAATTGACACTGTCCGGAAGGCTAAAAGCAAGATCTGGAAATTCTTCTTCTATATAAAGGATTGCAAGATCCGCCATCGAGTCTCCGACCATCTTCGCCGGTGTCACAAATGACCCGTCAGGAAAGATGATCTTTGGCGCAGGTTCGTCTGCGATGACGTGAAAATTAGTCAACACCCGATTTTTAGAGATAAAAAATCCTGTCCCTTCGGAATTTCCACCGACGATTCTTACAACTGATTTTTGTAGACGTTCCTTTGCCCCATATGTACAAAAGAATTTACCATAATACCCATACTGTGTTCTCAAATAGTCAGTTATCACAAATAGTGATGTAATTATATATAAGACTACTCCGATAATAAATATTGATTTGAGTAAATTTTTTAGGCTTTTGAATGGAAAGATGATTGTTTCAAAAAGTATTTTTATAAGAGAAAAAACGAATAAAAATGCAAATTTGACTAGATAATATGCGGAGTATGTAACCAGTTTCAGTGGGAAATAGCGGAGGGGGAAAAGTAGGCGTTTGAAGTACGCGCGGAGTCTCTTGATGAGACTTCTCTGTTTCAATTTTATTTTTTTTGATGCTTTTTCAAAGTAATCCATATGAGACTGCACTATCCAAGATGAGTCAATTGTACCACCTTGCCTCGCCCACCGTAGCTTTAGCAGCAATCCAGCAATTAGCGCACTTAAGTCAATTAGAAATTTGAAATTAGAAATTAGTATATAGGCTCTCCTCCTTACCAAGGAGGAGTCCCCCGCTAGGGGGGAGGTGGTTGAAATAATAATCTAATAGCTAACAGCTAATGACTAACGACTAATATGGGGGAGGTGGTTTTAACTACTAACTACTAGCTACTAATTAAAGCGGGGTGGCGAAGATAAAGCATGTAGTCGGATTTGGATAGTGGCATAAATTTCAATTAAATTTCTAATCTGTCAGTTTGAGTAATCTGATTAAACCATATTCTAAATCAGTAAGTAACGGATTATCAGACCATGATCTTTTTATTTCTGGTATCAGTTTCTTATATCGAGTAACTGTATCATTCTTCGTGGCGTTGAACTTTGAGAATACGACTTCTCCATTTGTAGAAATATCATCATTGAGCTCTGTGAGATTGTGGAGTGTGTCTGCCGATTTGACAAGGAGCGAATTATGACCCATATCTTGAATATGTTTTAGCGCTGCCATTTTCCGCTCCATCCATGGGAGTGTCTTATCTTGTTCGGTGACATCATTGACCATTTGAGCAATTTCGCCGTTAAACTCACGTGCTATCAGATTTTTGGTAACAGATCCGTATGGCTCACAATCTTCAATTGTGTCATGTAATATTCCTGCTGCAATAATATTTTCATCTTGGGTCACTCGTGCAAGTATAAGTCCAACAGTGAGAGGGTGCGTGATATATGGAATATCTTTACCTTTTCGTTTTTTCTTTGTGTCTATTTCATGCACCTGAATAGCAAAATCTATGGATTTGTGAATGAGGGGGGTGAAGATCATTGATAAGATTATATAACAACTTTGAGTTATTGAACTTGCACTTGAAGTGGTTTGCAACAATACTTTTTTTTGGGACAGAACTTCTAACGTTACTATGTCGTCAGCAAGCAAGTTATAATAACGCAAATAGTATTTGTCAACAATAATTTGTTGATTTACTGGTCTAAATCAAAACATTAGATGCATTTTATGTTTTAAGGTGATTTTACGACTATAATAGAGCAAGTCCACAAGCTATAATTAAGATAGAATCTGTGTAGGATTACGGTTTATATAAATTTAGGTAATTAGTTGATTTCGTAACCACAAGTTAATATATTTAGATTGTGGTTATGCTCAGTTCAAACTATCAAAAGCGTCTGACATCTTTTTACCTTGGAAGGAAGTGCGTGTTTTGTGGAAAAAG
>Ga0210057_1008802_pt1 | contig 11841 bp, 9 predicted proteins | sample CryGeyCG2114_010_2_FD_183968 | JGI IMG/M metagenome (GOLD analysis project Ga0210057, IMG submission 183968) | Groundwater microbial communities from aquifer - Crystal Geyser CG10_big_fil_rev_8/21/14_0.10 (SPAdes) (version 2) | ecosystem: Environmental > Aquatic > Deep subsurface > Groundwater ...
TGTATTGCTTTTATCTATTAAAGTAAATGTTTTTTGTATTGCATAAGGATAAACCAAGAGTCCATCAGTTGTAACTATTTTTACTTGTTCTTCTGTTTTATCCTTCGCTTTTTTAAGAATTTGTTTTATTTCTTCTTGTTCTTTACCTCTTACAAATTCAGAAGAAACCATAAAACGAGTTTTAGTATCTATACAATCAATAAACCAATTTTTATCCACTCCTTTTTTATTTAGATATTTTCTTCTTGAATATTCCATCTCATCAACTTGCAATTCTTTTCCAACTTGAAGTTGCAAGTTATCTGTAAATTCTGCTATCATCTTAGCATATTTTACAATCCATTTGTAAATAGATTTATTGGTAGAATTTTGGGGGTAAAATGCCTGAAAATGTTCTTGCACTTTCCTTGTTGAAACTCCTCGATAAAATAAGTCAATCGCACAAGTTATTTTCTTTGGATGATTTCTCATTCTAAAGAAACCATCATCGTATGTAAATCTATAATCGCAATCTTTACACTTATACCTTTGAATTAATCCCCTGTTCTCAGTTTTTCTCTTTCCATTCTTCTTAATATGCTTACTTTTGCACTTTGAACAGCAAAGATTTTTATACTTATTATCTTTTATATTGTTGGATTTCATTTGTTTAACGACGGTGAATCCAGGGGGCGAAAGCCCTCTTTATATTTACTTATTAGGTATACTTATAAGGTAACACTATTATTTAAATGTTTCGGTTATTAGGTTAACCTAAATGGTAAGGTTTATATAGTTTAATTAATTCTAATCTTTATGGGAATAGCAAAAGTTTTTGGCAAAGAAGAAGTCTATAAATGTGAAAAGTGCGGACACACTTGGATGAAACGGGGAAATGAAAGACCACTCATCTGCCCAAAATGTAAAACTGCTAGATGGAATAAACCTAAGAAAACTTAATTTTTTTATGCCTGCCAGCACCCGCTAAGGTAACAAAGAATAATAACCGAAAGTTTTAAAAACCTATTTTTGATTTCTTTTAGTATTGTGAAGTTGTAATTGTAACTATTGCTTTTTTCCAGTGAAGATGCAACTATACAAAATTAAATTAACTAGGAACTAAAACCCTCCAAAAAGCTAGGAAAATGCATATTCTCCAACCCAAACATTCTAAATTAAAGCCACAAGAAGCTGAAAAGTTGCTAGCAGAATTAAATGTGTCTCTTTCTCAACTGCCTAAAATTAAGGCAGAAGATGCTGCAATCTTAGATTTAAATGTTAATGTAGGGGATATAATAAAAATCGAAAGAAAAGAGGGAGAAGAGGAGTTTGTTTATTATAGGGTTGTTGTATGAATATGAAAATGAAACATTTTCAATTCCAAGAAAATCGAAGATTTTCTGGACCCAAAAATCCAGAGTTTAGAAGGATTTTTTTGGTATTTAAATTTAATAAGATGAAAGAAAAAATTTAAACATGGAAAAACACTTAATTGTTAAAAAATATTTGCAAGAACATTCTTTAGTAGAATCTAACATAACTTCTTTCAATAATTTTATTGAAGTCAGGATGCAGGAAATTGTAAATGAATTAAGTGGAAGTTTGGCTAATGAGGAAATAGAAATTAAGCTGGGAAGGATTAGAATAGAAAAACCTAATGTGATAGAAGCAGATGGTTCTGTTTCTTTGATAACCCCGGCAGAAGCAAGATTAAGAAATCTAACTTATTCTTCACCTGTTTTTTTAGAGATTACAGTAAGACAGGGAAATCAAACAGAAAGTCATGATGTTGAAATTGGCAGGGTACCAGCAATGATAGGAAGCAAAATATGCAACACTTATGGAATGTCAAAAGAAGTTATGGAAAAAAACTATTTAGATCCGTTGGATACAGGAGGTTATTTTATCATTAACGGAAATGAAAGAATAATGGTTTTGATAGAAGATTTAGCTGCAAATCAAACTTTTATTGAAAAAGCCAAGGAAAAAATTATGTTAAGATTATTTTCTTCAAGAGGAGCTTACAGAATTCCGGTTTCTATTACAGAAACTTCTGATGGCATTATTGAGGTTTCATTCTCGAGGTTTAAAAATATACCTGTTATTATTTTATTGAAAGCTTTAGGCATGATTAAAGAATCTGAAATAGCAAGATATGTTGGTAAGGAGACTGATTCTTTAATAGTTAACTTGTATGAATTTTCTAGTATAGCTAACAATGAAGAATCAATAATGTGGATAGCTGAAAAATCTTCATTAGAGGGGACAAAAAAAGAAGTTTTAGATAGGGTTAAGCAGAGAATAGATAATTATTTTATGCCTCACATAGGAACAAAAAGGGAAAAAAGAATAGAAAAGGCAATAACTTTATGCAAGTTCATAAAACAATTTTTAATTGCAAAAGAAAATCCTGATATTACAACTGATAAAGACCATTATGCTAACAAGAGAGTTAGATTATCAGGAGATATGCTAGCTGACTTGTTCCGAGTTAACTTAAATATTTTAGTTAGAGATATTCAATACTCTCTTTCTAAGATAGCAAGAAGAGGAAAATATTACAGCTTAAAGACTATTGCTAAATCTACTTTATTTTCACATAGAATTGAGTCTGCAATTGCAACAGGAAGTTGGATTGGAGAGAGGACGGGAGTAACTCAAAATATGGATAAAACCAATTATTTATCAGCAATCTCTCAATTGCAAAGAGTTTCTAGCATATTGCCGGGAGAACAGGAAAACTTTTTAGCAAGAACATTACATCCAACTCATTATGGAAGATTTTGCCCTGTTGAAACTCCGGAAGGAACAGAAATAGGATTAAGAAAAAATCTTGCTTTATTGGCTAGAATTTCTACTGCTGTTAATTTAGATGAAGCTTCTTTTCTTGAGAAATTAGAAAAAATTGGGATGCAAAAACATATAGACGAGCAGGGAAAGTTTGATATTTTCCTTAATGGAATATTTATTGGCACAGTAAATGATGAAAGTTTTGTTAATAAGGTAAAAGAGGAGAGAAGAAAAAATATCTTGCCTATAGAATTAAGCATAAGGTTAGATAAATCTACAAAAACAATATATATTTCTAGTGAAGTAGGAAGGGTGTTGAGACCTTTAATCATAGTTGAGGAAGGAAAAAGCAAATTAACAGAGGAGCACGAGACTCTTTTAGAGCAGGGAAAAATTAGCTGGAATGAATTATTACAACAGGGTGTAATTGAATATTTAGATGCAGCAGAAGAAGAAAATGCCTTGGTTGCATTGAGAAAAGAGGATTTAAATTTAGAATATACTCATTTGGAAATAGACAGAGTTGATTGTCTGGGGGTTATCACAAGTTTAGTGCCATATGCTAATCATAATCATCCGCCAAGATTATTAAGAGGAAGCAAAACTTTAAAGCAGTCATTAGGGATATATTCTGGAAATTTCCCTGTAAGATTAGATACTGATGTAAGCATTATGCATTACCCTCAAAAGCCTATAGTAAAAAGTTTTGTTTATGATACTCTTAATATTTATCCTGCTGGACAAAATTTGGTTGTTGCAATAATGACTTATAAAGGCTATAATTTGGAAGATGCTATAGTTTTAAATAAAGCAAGTATTGACAGAGGATTAGGAAGATCAACTTATTTCAGGCCTTACACTTCTTTAGAATTATACTACGCAGGAAATTTAAAGGATAAAATCTGCATACCTGAAAAAGATGTTTCTGGTTATAAAACAGAAGAAAGTTATCGTTACTTGGAAGATGATGGAATAGCATATCCTGAAGCAAAATTAAATGAAGGAGAGGTTGTAATTGGCAAAACTTCTCCACCAAAATTCTTATCTGAGGCAAAAGACATTACAATAAGAACAAGGAAAGAAGCTTCTTCTATCATAAGACAAGAAGAGAGAGGTATAATAGATTTTGTTGTAATTACTGTAGATAATGAAGGAAATAAGATAGTACAAGTAAGAACAAGAGATATAAGAAATCCTGAATTAGGAGACAAATATTCTACACCCCATGGACAGAAAGGTATTATTGGCGCAATAATTCCAGAAACTGATATTCCTTTTACTTCTCGAGGAATAAAACCAGATTTAATTTTCAATCCTCATGGAATCCCTTCAAGAATGAGTATGGGTTATCTTATTGAGTTGTTGGCTGGAAAAGTTGGCTGTATTTCTGGCAAGGAAATTGATGGAACTCCTTTTTCTGGAGAGACAATAAAAGAGTTAGAAGAGCAATTAAAGGCTTTAGGATTTAGGTTTGATGGCAAGGAAACAATGTACGATCCTATTACTGGCAAGATGATGAAAGCAAAAATTTTTCTGGGTAATATGTATTATTTGAGATTAAAATATATGGTTTCAAATAAGATGCATGCAAGAGCTTCAGGAAAAGTGCAATTACTGACAAGACAACCAGTAGAAGGAAGGGCTAGAGGCGGGGCATTAAGACTGGGAGAAATGGAGCAAGAAGCTTTAGTTGCTCACGGAGCAAGTTTGCTTTTGAAAGAAAGATATGACTCTGATAAAGTTGTTGTTTATATTTGTGATAATTGTGGTGCAATGGCTATAAAAGACGAGATTAAAGACAAGATAACATGTCCTTTATGCAATAGCAATGAAGCAGAACCTATTGAGATGTCCTATGCTTTTAAATTATTATTGGAAGAATTACAAGGAATGCATATTCAAACTAAATTTGAATTGAAAAATAAGTATGAGTAAAATGGCAGAAGAAGTAATTAGTGAAAGAAGAGAAAGAGAGTTAGTGGGCTGGGATATATGTCCTGATGCTTTTGGGGTTCCAAGAAGAGTAGAGGGTGAGATGGAGCCTGGTTGTTGTAGTGCAAAAGATCCAGACATCTTTAATAGCTTATGTTCAAGAGGGAATCCTCATTATCAAGAATGTGAATTATATAAATCAAGGAGGCAAACATAAAAATGGAAAAAATAATTAAAAAACAAATCAGGGCAATTTCATTTTCTTTATTTAGTCCTGAGGAGATTAAAAAATTATCTTCGATAAAAATAGTAACTCCTGAATTATATGATGTTGATGGCTATCCTGTAGATGGCGGATTAATGGATTTAAGAATGGGGGTTATTGAGCCTGGAATGAGATGCAGAACTTGTGGCGGGGCATTAAAGGTTTGTTTAGGACATTCTGGTTCAATAGAATTGGCTAGACCAGTAATGCATGTAAAATATGTTCCTTTAATAGAGATGTTTTTGAGAAGATATTGTGAGGTTTGTGGAAAAATTTTGTTGGATGAGGACAGCTTAAAAAAATATAAAGTAGCTGACAGAATTAAAAAAGCAAAAGATGTAAAAAAATGCCCTTATTGCAATGCGGTTCAAGAAAAAATTAAATTAGAAAAACCAACAACTTTTTATTCTGGAAAAAGAAGGATATTTCCTACTGAAATTCGTGAAAGATTAGCAAAAATTCCTGACGAACAAATAAAATTATTAGGGGTAAATCCTAAAACCGCAAGGCCAGAATGGGGTGTACTAACTTCATTGTTAGTTCCTCCTGTAACAGTAAGGCCTTCTATTACTTTAGAAACAGGAGAAAGAAGTGAAGATGATTTAACTCATAAATTAGGGGATATTATTCGAGCCAACCAAAGATTATGGGAAAATTTGAATGCAGGAGCCCCAGAAGTTATTATTGAGGATTTGTGGGATTTGCTGCAATATCATGTTACAACTTTTTTTGATAATACAATCACAAGAATACCTCCTGCAAGACATAGAAGCGGACAGCCTCTTAAGACTATAACAGAAAGAATTAAAGGGAAAGAAGGAAGAATTAGGCACAATTTAGCAGGAAAAAGAGTTAACTATTCTGCTAGAAGTGTAATTTCTCCTGACCCATTCCTTAAAATTAATGAAGTTGGTATTCCATTTGAGATAGCAAAAGTTATTACAGTTGCAGAAAGAGTTAATAGCTTAAATATAGAGAAATTAAAAAAATTAATTTTAAGCGAGGGATATCCCGGGGCAAATTATGTTATCAGGCCTGATGGCAAGAGGAAGAAAATAACTCCTGATTTAAAACAGGAAATCTTGGAAGAATTACAGCCAGGATATATAGTTGAAAGACATTTACAAGATGGAGATGTTGTTTTATTTAATAGACATCCTAGTCTACATAAACAAAGTTTAATGGCACACTTCATAAAAGTTTTACCCTACAGAACATTTAGGTTACATCCTGCTGTGTGTTATCCTTATAATGCAGATTTTGATGGTGATGAGATGAATATTCATTCTCCTCAAACAGAAGAAGCAAGAAGTGAAGCTAAAATTTTGTTGGATGCCAAACAAAATATGATGTCTTCTAAAAATAATACAAATTTAATTGGTTGTATTAGTGATGCAATTACTGGCAATTATCTTATAAGCACCTCAAGCTTGAAAAAAGAAGAAGCGACACAATTATTATTTGATGTGGGTATAGAAGCGGGAATAAATAAAAAAGAAGTTGATGGCAAGGAAGTTTTTTCAGAAATTTTGCCTAAAATTGATTTTGGGATAAAAACTAAAAAATGTTTAGGGGAAGATTGTAGGAATTATAAAAATTGTAAAAAGGAAAAATGTCCTCATAATGCTTATTTAAGCATAGATAATGGAAAACTTGTTTCAGGAATAATAGATCAAAATACATTTGGTGTTGAAGATGGTAAATTAATTGGTATTTTAGATGAAAAAGTTGGCAGAGATATAACTTTGGATATAATAAAAAAGATATTTGCTGTTGGAACAAACTATCTTTCAAGGAGAGGATTCACTATGTCTTTGCCTGACTTGGATGTTAATGAAAAGACAGTTGAGGAAACAACAAAGATAATAAAAGAAGCTGAAGAAAAGACAAACAAAATTATAGAGGCATATTATGATAATAGTTTGGAATTAATCCCTGGCAAGACTAAGGAGGAGAGCAGAGAAATTAAAATTCTACAGACATTAAATGAAATTAGAGCAAAAATTGGAAAGGTTGTCAAAGAGGAATTTCCGAAAGAAAATCCTGTAAGTATGATGATTGCTTCTGGAGCCGGTGGGAATATTCTGAATATAACACAAATAGCTTGTTCTGTTGGACAGCAGTCTTTATGGGCGAGAAGGATAAGTTTGGGGTATACTAATAGGACTTTATCTTTTTTCAAGGAGAATGATTTATCTCCAAAAGCAAAAGGCTTTATTTACAATCCTTATATTAAAGGTTTGGAGCCTTATGAATTTTTCTTCGGGAGCATGACTGGCAGGGATGCATTAATGGATACTGCATTAAGAACTCCAAAATCCGGATATTTATACAGAAGATTGGCAAATGCATTGCAAGATTTAAAGGTAGAATATGACGAAACGGTTAGAGATGCCTCTGAAAACATAGTCCAATTTAAGTATGGAGATGATGGTTTAGATGTTTCTGGCTTACATAAAAAAGAGAAAATAAGCCCGGCAGAAGCTATAGGGATTATTACAGCTCAAAGTTTTGGTGAACCCTCTACTCAGATGGCTTTAAATGTTTTCCATTTTGCCGGTATACAAGAAATGCAGATTACTTTAGGATTGCCTAGACTTATAGAAATATTTGATGCAAGGAAAAACCCTAGCACGCCTTTAATGGAGATTTATTTAGATGCAGAACATAATAATGAGAAAGATGCAAGAACAATTGCAGAAAAAATCAAGGAGGTTAAATTGCAAGAAATTGTTTCTGAAATAAAAATTAACTTTTCAGACAAGAAAATAGAAATTTCTATAGAACCATGGGCAGTAAAATCTGTGCATATATCAGTAGAAAAAATTGCTGGGGGGTTAAATGAGATGGGTTTTAAAGTTAGAGTTAAAGAAAATGTGATTTATACTACAAATACCAAATTAGATTTTAAAGAACTTTATAAGCTAAAAGAAAAATTGAAAAACACTATTATTTCAGGTGTAAAAGATATAAAACAGGTTTTGGTAGTAAAAAGAGATAAAAATTATGTTGTTTTGACTGCTGGTTCTAATTTAAAAGAGATATTTGAGGTGAAGGGTGTTAATAAAGAAAAAACAACTACTAATAATATACATGAGATTGAAGATGTTTTAGGAGTAGAAGCATCAAGACAGGCGATAATAAATGAAATTGAAAAGGTTATTCAACAGCAAGGATTAGACATAAATAAAAGGCATATCAAGTTGGTTGCAGATGCAATGACATACAAAGGAGATGTAAAAGGAGTTACAAGAATGGGGATTATAAGCGAGAAATCAAGTATTTTAGCTAGAGCATCATTTGAAACTCCAATAAAACAATTTGTAAATGCTACAATAAAGGGTAATAGTGATGAGTTGGCTAGTGTAATTGAAAATATAATTGTAAATCAGCCGGTTCCTGTAGGAACTGGTTTGCCCGGATTATTAGTTAAGGTTACAGGACCTCTAGTTAGGGAAGAGCAGGTTTCTAACGAAGGTAAGAAGAAAAAAGAAAAATGAAACAGACAATTGATATGAGGTGCATGAGATATTTGAATTTGTTTGAGAAAATTACTAATGTAAGAACAAAAAATTGCTTTTTTTATAATAATCAGATTATTTTTGCTGTCCATCCTGCTTTAATTTCTAAGGTAATAGGAGAGCAAGGAAGGAATGTCAAGCAATTGGTTTCTATCTTAGGCAAGAAAATTAAAATTGTAGCTTTACCTAAAAATATACAAGAAGCAGAAAAATTTATTTCTGATGTTGTTTCTCCAATCACATTTAAAACTCTAGAAATTACAGAAAAAGAGATTATAATATCTGCTAGTAAAGATACTAAAGCAAGTTTAATTGGAAGGAACAAAGTAAGATTAGAAGAGTTGAAAAAAATCGTAGAGGAATATTTTGGTAAAGGTTTGAGAATTGTTTAGTTTTAGTTTAATTTCTACAACTACAGATTCAACAAAATTCAAAGAGTTTAATTACTAATAAACTTTAAAAAGGAACCTATTTATTAATAAAATAGAGTAAATTTGTTTAACAAATAAATATTAACTTCAAAATATAAAATGGGAATAATGAATGCAAGAAAATTGACTAGAAGAAGAAGAAAATTTAGATGGAAAGATAAGAAGTATAAAGCTAGAAAACTGGATTTATATTCCAAATCTGACCCTTTAAAAGGGAAAAGTCAGGCAAAAGGAATTGTAATAGAAAAAGTGCAAAAAGAAGCTAAGCAGCCTAATTCTGCAATGAGAAAATGCTGTAAGGTACAATTAACTAAAAATGGCATAACAGTTACAGCTTTTATCCCTGGCAATCTTGCCCAGAAATTTATAGATGAGCATGATGAAGTTCTTATTGAGAGGATAGGAGGAAAACAGGGAAGAAGTAAAGGAGACATTCCAGGAGTAAGATTTCAAGTTATAAAAGTAAATGACCAGCCTTTGGAGAGATTATGGAAAGGCAAAATAGAAAAAGGTAGAAGATAAAAATATGAAAATTAAAATTTTCAGTTATTTAAATTGGAGAATTTAAACATGGCAGGAGATGTTGCAGAAAAAGTTGATGTTGAATTTAGAGCTGGAGTTGGAAGTATAGATGAAGCGGTTGCATTAATAAGAGGGCTTGAACCAGGAGAACGGATAATAATAACAGGAACTTATAATGATGAAGGAGTAGATGAAAGATTAAATAGGAGAGTAGAAGAATTAAGGAGTAGAGGATTAAATATAGGAGAAGGTTGTATGTATGAAACTGATATATCAGCATTGGGAAATTTTAAGCAACTTGTTATTTATAGGGGTGAAGTAGTAGTATATGACCCTAAAAAAACAAAAACAGAAGAGTTGAGAAAACATAGAAAATTTGCTTTGTTATATAATAATCATATAGATAATGCTAATCTTATTGCAGATTTGCATAACTTATTACCAGAATATGAGCGCGGGAGTCCTATAAAGATAAATGGGCAATCCTGTATACCTTTTACAAGGAGGGCAGCATGAAAATATTTGACTTATATGAGACTAAGGAAGTTAAAGTAGAAGATCCTGGATTGAAGAAATATATAAACTTAGATGAAAAACTTGTTTTAAAAAGCCATGGAAGATATGTTGAAAAATTTGGTAAGAGTAAAGTAAATGTTATTGAAAGATTAGCAAGTTTAATTGCTGTTCCTGGACATAGAGGAAAGAAACATAAAATACAGACAAGCTGGGCATCAGGCAAGTACAGCAAGAATATGAAAATTATATTAGAAGCTTTAAAGATAATAGAAGAAAAAACAAAGCAGAATCCAATACAGGTTCTAGTTAAAGCAATTGAAAATTCTGCACCTAGTGATGAAGTTACTACAATTGAATATGGAGGAGCAAGATATCCACAAGCAGTTGATGTTTCTCCATTAAGAAGATTAAATTTAGCTTTGAGAAATTTAGTACATGGAGGTTATGATAAATCTTTTAATAAAAAAGCGAGATTAGCTGAAGGTTTAGCTAATGAAATTATATTATCTTATCAAAATTCAAATGAAAGTTTAGCAGCTCAAAAAAGAAACGAGGCAGAAAAGCAGGCTGATTCTGCGAGATAAATATATTCTCTATTATAATCAATAAGATTTAAAAATCATCTTTTATAACTTATAACATACAAAAAGCGAAAACTTTTTGTCTCATTAAAAATCTTTGATTTTTAAGACCAGAAAATCGCAAGATTTTAGGGTGCTCAAAAACAGGAGTTTTTGACATGGTAGAAAAAGAAACTCAAATACATAAGATACAAAGAATCAGCAAGATTCAAGAGCAAATTAGAAATATATGCACATCTGCCCATATACATCATGGAAAGTGTATAGCTGGAGATTCAAGATTATTGTTGACAGATGGAAGCATAAAAACAGCAAAAGAGATGTTTGAAGAGATTGCTAAAGAAGGCAAAATAGTAAAAGAGAATGAAGAGCATACTATCTATACACCAAACAAACAAACAGAGATATTTTCTTTAAACAAACAAACAGGGGAAATGGAAAAAAAACCAATTCAGTATGTATGGAGATTAATTGGTGGAAAAACAATAAAAATAAAATTAAGAAACGGATTTGAAATTGAAACTACCCCAGAACATAAATATACTACTTTTGAAAACGGCAGATTCTTGGATAAACCCGCTTACCAATTAAATATTAATGATAATATTGTTTGCGCAAAAAATATTGATTTTTTCTGGAAAGAGAAAAATGCAAATCCAAAAGAATATAATTATATAAAAATTTTAGTTAATAATAAAGGACAAAAATTAATTCAATTATTAAAAAATCCTTTTGGAGATTTAGCATTTGTTGAAATAAGCAAGATAGAAGAAAGTTATCAAGATATAGTATATGATTTTACTGTTCCAGAAAACCATAATTTTGTTGCTGAAGGAATGATAATCCATAATACAGCTTTTACTGACAATTTGTTAGCAGCTTCTGGATATATGGCAGAAAAATATGCTGGTGAATTAGATGGAGGAATGGCTACATGGCAGCATGTTGACGAGCAGGAAAGATTATTGACTGTAGATGCAGCAAATGTTTCAATGGTGCATAATTTTCATGGAAAAGAATATTTAATTAATTTAATTGATACACCAGGACATGTTGATTTCTCAGGAAATGTTACTAGAGCAATGAGAGCAATTGATGGAACAATTGTTTTAGTTTGTGGTGTAGAAGGAGTTATGCCTCAGACAGAAACTGTTATAAGACAGGCATTAAGAGAAAGAGTCAAACCTGTTTTGTTCATAAATAAGGTTGACAGATTGATTAAAGAGTTAAAGTTGAATCCGGAACAGATGCAGGAAAGATTTATCAAAATTTTTAAGGAATTTAATGAGCTAATACACAAGATA
>Ga0210057_1008804_pt1 | contig 11840 bp, 13 predicted proteins | sample CryGeyCG2114_010_2_FD_183968 | JGI IMG/M metagenome (GOLD analysis project Ga0210057, IMG submission 183968) | Groundwater microbial communities from aquifer - Crystal Geyser CG10_big_fil_rev_8/21/14_0.10 (SPAdes) (version 2) | ecosystem: Environmental > Aquatic > Deep subsurface > Groundwater ...
CGAAAGGCTGAATAAGCATTTATATGTTTATTCCGAGCATTTTAACAGATTAGGCCAGCACCTGGACACAACCGTAAGCAGTTTCAATAAGGCCAAAACAGAATTCGCAAAGGTTGATAAAGATGTCATAAAGCTTACGGGAGGGGAATCAAAGATAGAGATAGACGAGGTTAAGCGCCCTATGCTTGACGAATAAGATATTTTTTGCTAATATAATAATATAAATTTACCCCGTTTCAGCGGGATGTTTAATTATTGAAAAAAGGAAATTAAAAATTTAAAATTATAATTAATATGTTAGCTATTATAAAAACCGGAGGCAAGCAATATATTGTTAAGCCCGGAGACAAATTAAAAGTTGAAAAACTGGATAAAAAAGAGGGAGATGAAATCTCTTTTTCAGATGTTTTATTGGTTGAAAAAAATAAGAAAGTTGAAATAGGAATTCCTTTAGTCAAAGCAGAAGTTCAGGCAAAAATTTTAAAGCACGGAAAGGCGGACAAGATAATTGTTTTTAAATATAAGTCAAAAAAAAGAGAAAGCAAAAAAATAGGCCACAGACAGCCGTTCACAGAAATAGAAATTATCGGAATTAAATAAGTTCAAAAAATCGCCCTTAAGCGATTTTTTTATACAACACATTGACATCGTTCTTTAGAAGAGTAGAATTAGAAAAAAATGTGTCCTTTTACAATTTAACAATAGGGCACGGAAAGGGAAATTATGAGCGCGCATTTTGACGGCTGGCCTCACGTGATTGAGGCGCAGCAATTTTCTAGGCAATGGATTGAGACTGAGTTTTTACCGACAGTTAACGACATGCGCCACATTGTTGAGGTTAGAGAATGCAGTATCCTTAAAGGGCAAAAGATGGTGGTTCTTTTTTATCAGCCGAGCACTCGTACTCGTATGTCCTTTGAAATGGCAATGGCCTTTTTGGGGGGCACAGTCGCATTTTCCAGCGAAAATGCTGGTGAATTTTCATCAGCAAGAAAAGGAGAGACATTCTTCGATACAGTTAAGGTAATTAACTGTTATTATCCTGATGTCATTGTTATAAGGTATAACAGGCAAATCGGCGCGAAGTTTGCCGCTGAAGTTTCTGGCGCGCCGATTATAAATGCGGGTGACCGCGAACCAGGCCAGCATCCGACGCAATCTTTATTGGACTTGAATACTATTTTCCAGCGCAGAGGAGAAATTGACGGACTTAGGATCGCCATGGTCGGAGATTTGAAAAATGGCAGAACTGTCCGTTCGCTGTCATATCTGTTAGGAAAATTCGATGGAGTGCAGATTGATTATGTATCGCCTACGGACAGCCAGATGGGGGATGATGTTAAGGATTATCTGAAAAGGCATAATGTATTATTTAGAGAGTCTCGAGACCTTCGCGAAGTCGCTCCGTTTGTGGATGCGATTTACCAGACGCGAACTCAAACCGAATGTGGCGCTTCTTTAGATCGCAATGACCGCAGCCTTGGTTATTACATCGTTGATAGGACGGTTGTAGACCTGATGAAAAACAATGCAATTATAATGCACCCATTGCCCCGCGTGGACGAAATTACCACAGATGTGGATGATGATCCTCGTTCAGTTTATCTGACCGACCAAGTCAAAAGCGGATTATTTACGCGAATGGCCCTGCTCAAAATGATTCTAGCTCCTGACGTATAAATTTGGTCAAGATTTATCTTTACCAGTATGGGACAAAAGTCCCTTCTTTTTTTTTGAAAAATTGATAAACTTAAAAAATATGAAAAAAGAAATCGGTTGGCTTTTAAAAGAAAAATATAAAGGAAAGCCGAACAAAAAATTTTATCAGGACATAAAGCGTCTTAAAGCAGGCGAGCCGTTGGATTATGTAATCGGATTTACTGAGTTCGGAGGGACTTCTGGGTCGTGCAAAATTGATTTGTCAAAAAAACCGTTGATTCCTCGTCCCGAAACAGAATTTTGGGTCCAAAAATCCATAAATAAAATATACTCTGATTTTTGCACGTGCAAAAATCAGAGTATTAAAATTTTAGATATTTTTTCTGGTTCCGGGTGTATTGGTATTGCTGTTTTGAAAAATATTAAAAATTGCAAAGTTGATTTTGCAGATAACGATACGGGTTTTCTTAAACAGATAAAAATCAATCTTAAAATAAACACATCTCTAATTCGAACGAATAAGGGAGAGGTGGGGAAAAGAAGGAGTGTTGTAATAAAATCGGATGTTTTTAAAAATATAAAAGGCAAGTACGATTATATTTTTGCCAACCCGCCGTATATTCCGGAGATTCTACGGAATCGAATACAAAAATCAGTTTTAAAATTTGAACCGCATAAAGCTTTGTTTGGAGGCAATGGCGGTCTTTTTTATATTAAAAAATTCTTAAAAGATGCAAAGAAACATTTAAACAGCGGGGGAATGATTTTTATGGAATTTGATGGTTCGGCAATCTCACCACAGGTTCCTGCGCAGAAAAAAGAAATAGAAAAAATAATTAAAAATAATAAATATTCAAATTATAAATTTCATAAAGACCAATATGGAAAGTGGAGATGGGTTATGATAAGATAATTTAATAATATGGCGAATGGAAAACCAATACAATTATCACCGAATTCGCTTAATTTATATCTGGAGTGTCAGCATTGTTTCTGGTTGGATAAAAAATTGGGAATTAAAAGGCCCCCTCCATATCCTTATGCCTTAAATTCTGCAGTGGACGCATTACTGAAAGAAGAATTTGACACATACAGGGCAAAGAATCTCCCGCATCCATTATTGGAAGAAAACAACATAAATGCCCATCTTTTTCCGAACCAGAATTTGTTAAACCAATGGAGAAATAATTTTGCCGGAATAAGATACTTTGACCCTAACTTGCAGGCGACCTTATTCGGAGCGGTGGATGATGTTTTGGAATTTGACGACCCTTTGGCAAGCTCAGGGCAAGCTAAAAAAATCGCGCCCTTAGATTACAAATCAACGGGAAGCGCAGTCGCAAATATTTACGACAGATTCCAATTGCAATTGGATACGTATACATTTTTAATGGAGAAAAATGGTTTTCAGACTCCGCGCAAAGGTTATTTGGCTTTTTATATCGTTGACAAAAGCAGGGGATTCATCGACCGTTTGCCCTTCAGGAAAGAAGTAATGGAAGTGGAAACTAATCCATCTGATATTTATGAAATTTTCAAGGATGCAGTTAATCTTTTAAAACAGCCGACCCCTCCTCCGCATAGCTCTGATTGTCAGTTTAAAAAATGGCTGGACGGAGCAGGACAGTTTAAATAGAAAATATTAAATAAAATTATTAACATTACTTAATTAAGACGAAAATTCCGAAATTTTTAAGGAAAAAAAGAAATATCTGGATTATAGCTATATTAGCAATTGTTATTATAGCGATAGGATTTTTTATTCTTAGCAGGGGAAAAAGTTCGGGTTCCATACAAACCGGTTTTGCTACGAGGCAAAATTTGGAAAAAACTGTCCTTCAACACAATTCCGGTATAATTGGAACGGCCTTTGGAGTTCTGCCGGCAAGGTCTGCGGCAAAGCTCGACCCTATTGAGGCATTGCGTTACGAATAGCTTGTGGTAGAATTAAATAATTAAAATTAACTTTTTTAATATGAAACTGAAATTCAATAAAGAGGCTGGTCAGGCATCAAGGCTGCTTTTAGTTTTGGCAATTGTTGTATTGGTCGCCGTTATAATAACATTCTTAGTTGTGAAAATGGCGGAAAAGCCACCAGCTCCTCCATCAGGAAACCAACCAGAAGTACAACTTCCGTTTTATGAACAAACTTTAGGTAACATTAGATTTGTTTTTGAATCAGCCCTGGATAGAGGAAATATTTTAAGAGCATCTGAAGTAATAAACAATCAATATAATTCCTCTTCGCAAAAAGATTTGCAGGTTTCAAATTCAGGAGCAAAATTTATTCAAGTTACAATCGGTGCCCAAAATGTGGGCACGGAAAATACAGAGCAGAACGCATGGACTATAGAAAATATTGTTGATTCTAAAGACAGGGAATTTGTTTCTCTTCAGGATTATAATATAAACCCATGGCTTCCAGTCCCAAACTTGTGCGGCTCGTTGTTAAAGCCTGCTTTTGACCCTACTCCTTGCACAAAAATATATGAAGTTTCAAAACAGTCAACAGGACTGAAAATAAGAGTAGAGACAGGAAAAGATAATTTAGCTAATAATCTTTCTTCTAAAAAAATAGATTCATTTTTATTAGATTTGATAGTAAAGTAATAAAGAATTTCTAATTTTCAATTTTAAATTTTTAATAATATTTAAAAATGGATAAAGTAGACGAGCAAAAACAAATTAATAATCAGGAAAAAAAGGTTCCATCTGGTCAAGAAGTTAAGCATTTTGATTGGGAAAAAGAAAGAAAAGTTGAAAAAAAGGAAATATCGCCGGACGATAAAATTATTTCAGCTGAATTGAGAAGAGAGATAGAAATGATGGAATTGGACGACAGGACAAAAGACGAAGCCAAAAAGAAAGCTGAAAAAATTGAATTTTTAGGCGAAAAAGAAAAAATAGAGCATCTCTTGCAAATAGCCAGAGAGAAGGGCGTAATTTTTGCAATACAAGTTGCGAGAAGAATGAATGAGCCGTATCTTCTGGATATTTTACACGATACTTTGGCTCGGGAAGGATACTACCAGAAATTTATGAAATAGAAACGGCTTCGCCGTTTATATAATTACGTCGTTCGGTCGTAATGAAAATTCATTTTCATTTCTCCCTCGCTAGTAATTATAAATTTCTGGAATTTCAAATTTTAAAATCCTAATTTCAAATCAAATCCAAATGTCAAAATTTTATTTTTGAACTTCGAACTTTGAGATTGATTCAAACTTTGAACTTAGGGTTTAGGGTTTTATGACAATTATTATTCCTGGATTAATCTTAGTTTTTTTATTGCTTGTTTTGGCATTTATTATGGTTTTGAATGCGGAAACAAATGAAAAAAATTCTGTCTTTGGCGGATTAGAGATGGTTTTGTTCTTAGTGATGATGCCGAAAAATCCTTCAAAGAAAGAAGGCGATGCGCAAAAGGAACAGAAAGTGATAATTGCGCAGATGGAACAAGTTTTCGCAAATTTTCTGTATTTGAAAAAACCTAGGATTTTTCAAAACCCCCCATTATGTTCTTTTGAGATTGCCTCGCAAATCGGCAGTTTTGATATCTCCTTTTACGTGGCAGTGCCCAAATATCTTGAATCTGTTTTTGAGAAATACGTTCAGGGAGTATATCCTAATGCAGTCGTAGACAAAATTCCTCAGGATTACACTATTTTTGAACCGCAGGGAGCAACTGCGGGAGCTTATTTAAAGCTTCAGGAAAGTTCTCTTTTTCCAATAAGCACCTACCAGACCCTTGAAACAGACCCGCTTGCCTTAGTCACAAATAATTTAAGCAAAATTTCAGCAGATGAAGGCGGGGCAGTGCAAATTTTAATAAGGCCTTTGTCAAAATTAAATTTAAGGAAAAAGGGAGAAAAAGCCCTTAAAAAAATAAGGGAGGGAAAGCCCGTAAGATTCGCCGTTATACAGGCATATCAAGGTCCTGTGATGGAGGCATTTGAAGAGTTGGGCAAGGTTCTGTTTGCTAAAGACCAGAAATCAAGGGAGGCTGAGCAATCCTTGAAAGACAAGGAGCAGGGTTTTGACCAAAAAGGATATGATGCGATACAAAGCAAAATTCAGAAACAGCCGTTTGAAGTAAACATAAGGGTCGCATCATCAGCTCAGACTCAGGGCAGAGCAGAGGAAATTTTGCATCATTTGGCTTCAGCTTTCAGCCAATATTCATTATCCGCGATAAACGGCTTGGAGCCTAAGGAAGTTTACAAAAAAAAGCTTCAAAAATTCGTATACGACTTCAGTTTTAGGAATTTCGACAAAAAACAGGTTTGCATTTTGAATTTGGAAGAATTAGCAAGCATCTATCATTTTCCGAGCCATTATATCGAAACCCCTTATATTAAAGCGGCAAAATCATCAACATATGCGCCACCGACAGATTTGCCTGCTTTTGGAGATATACGCATAGGAAAAGTTTCATTCAGGAACGAGGACAGAGAAGTTTATTTTGCCCAAAAAGAAGATAGAAGAAGGCATTTTTATATTATTGGGCAGACTGGGGTCGGTAAATCTGCCTTTATGGAAGGAATGATATCCCAGGATATTGCCAACGGAGAGGGTGTTGCAGTTATTGACCCGCATGGAGAATTAGTTGAGCATATTCTGGCAAATGTTCCAAAGGAAAGGGTTGATGACGTGGTTATTTTTGAGCCTTTTGACATAGAAAGGCCGTGCGGTCTTAATATGCTGGAATACGACTCTCCCGAACAGAAAGATTTTGCGGTACAGGAAATGATTTCAATTTTTATGAAGCTTTTCCCTCCTGAAATTATAGGTCCGATGTTTGAGCATTATATGAGAAACGCCATGCTTGCATTGATGGCAGACAAAAATAATCCGGGCACTCTTGTTGAAATTCCGAAAATGTTTACCGACCCTATTTTTATGCAACAAAGGATGGCAAAAGTTTCGGACCCGGTTGTCAGGTCTTTCTGGACAAAAGAATGGGCGCAGACAACAGGTTCTACAAGGTCTGACATGTTAGGATACGTAGTTTCAAAATTAGGCAGATTTATTGAAAATGAAATGATGAGGAATATTATCGGCCAGTCGCATTCCGGTTTTGATTTGGCAGACGCGATGGATAAGAAAAAAATATTTTTGGCTAATTTATCCAAAGGTTTGACCGGCGAAGTAAACAGTTCATTACTGGGATTGATTTTAGTTTCCAAAATACAAATGGCAGCTATGAGGCGCGCCAGAGTTCCAGAAGAGCAGAGGACAGATTTTTATTTATACATTGATGAGTTCCAAAATTTTACAACAAATTCAATTGCCATAATTTTGTCTGAAGCCAGAAAATATAAATTAAATCTGATAATGGCCCACCAGTATATGCCCCAGTTAAAACAGGAAATAAGAGACGCGGTTTTAGGAAACGTTGGCACAATTGGAGCTTTTAGAATCGGGGCAGAAGATGCCGAAAACCTGGAAAAGCAGTTTGAACCTGGATTTTCAAGGTTTGACTTGGTAAATCTGGATAATTTTACTTTGATTATGAAAATGATGATAAACAATAAGATTTCCACTCCGTTTAAAATGAATACATTTCCTCCGCCAAAAGGCGCGCCAGAAATTATTGATATAATAAAAAAAATATCAAAGTTGAAATATTCAAGGGCAAGGGCTATTGTCGAGGAGGAAATTTCCAAGCGCTCATTTGCGGAACCACAACCGCCAGTTATACCGCCAGCTCCGCCAACTCCTACGAAAATGTAAACGAAAAACCGCCCTGAGCTTATCGAAGGGCGGTTTTTCGTTGATTAAATTCTTTTTACGTAAGTTCCGGTTTCTGTATTGACCTCTATAATGTCTCCTTCTTCAATAAATAATGGAACCTGTATTGTTGCTCCTGATTCCAATATTGCTTCTTTTGTTCCGCCCTGCGCTCTGTCTCCTTTAACTCCTGGGGCAGACTCTTTTATTTTCAGTTGCACCTTAATCGGCAAGACAAAGTTGATGATATTATTTTTAAAAATAATGCCAGTAACAATTTCATCAGGCCTTAAATATTTTGCCTGCAGGCCTACTTGTTCTTCTGTAAAAGAAAACCTTTTTGAAGGATCGTTTATCTCGCAAAAAAAGTATTGGCCTTTGCTTTGGTAAATAAATTTGATGTTTTTTTTCTGCAAATCAGCCTCGTCAAACATATCGCCCTGCTGAAAATTTCTTTCCTGCACTCTTCCGTCTATCAAATTTCTTATCTTGCTTTGTACAACCGGTCGCCTTTGAGCCATTTTCACCAGCTGAGCCTCAATAACTTCCCATGGTTGTCCCTCATAAATAAATTGGGTGCCCTTTTTTAAATCTGTATGACTTAACATGAAATTAATAAACCCCAAACTCCAATGTCCAATGACCAAATAAACTCTAAATCCTAATGCCCAAAACGTTTTGGAAATTAGGATTTGGGATTTTGTTGAGATTTGGGATTTGGAAATTAGGATTTTAAATAATTATTCTATTACTTTCCACTCCATAGTTGATTCTTTGTCGGCAAATTCCAGCCATTCGCCGTATTTTGAAATCACAAACCATTTCTTTTTGGTTTCCGACCAAATCATCGGGTCTCCTTTATAAAACGGCTTTTTGACTATTTCTTTCGGTTTTAATCTGTCTAATTCCAGCCATTTTTTAAAAACTGTTTCTATGGCGTAATCAAGCTTTCTGGTGTTTGCCCATTTTGCAACTTTATCAATTGCATTTTTTGCTTTTTCAACAGAACCAGCTAATTCCAACAATTGTTTTGCCGGTTTTGTGAATCTGGAATATATTATCTTTTTCTTTTTAGCATTATTTTTTAATTCTTGCAACTCCACGCCCTTTGTCTCAAAAAAATGCGCGATGATATTTTGTATGGCAGTTTCTTCTTTTAACTTTTCATATTCTTTAATTTTTCCATGCTTGATATACTCCTCAATTTTTTTGGCATTTTTATCGCCGATTATTTTAGGAATCTTTAATCCGGATAATCCTTTTTCCTTATAATTCTCAGAAATATCGGTTTTTAAAGAATCCAAATAATCAGCAGCTTTTCTGTAAGCGTTTATGTGAAAAGCGCTGTCACCCCTGATATTAAGTAATTCCGCAATTTCTCTAAAAATTTTTGATATCTCTCTGTTTGCCATTAGTAAATTCTATCATAAAGAGAAAAGCCAGGCACTATTGACAAGGGGGTGTAAATATGATATAATAAATAATATTGAACTTTTAAAAAATGTCAAATTCGCAGCAGTGAGAAGGACATTATCAAACTTCTTTCTCGTTGCTGCGAATGGGCGCAGTAATTAATTAACCTAATGGGGGTTAAGAGGAGAAGCGGAATGGCGAAGAAGATAGAGTGGATTCCACCGCAGGATTATAAAGAGACACTGAGGTGGTTGTGTGACTTGTTCCAGGTCACACCGGTCGCCAAATAGGCGCCGATTCCGCGCCGGCGCGAATGAGTCAATGCCCTGCACTTGTGAGTGAAAGCTCGCTTGTGTGGGGTCTTTTTTTACAAAAATTCTTCTTTTTTCATGGGTTTTGTGATAATATTTAATCAATGGAAAAGCGACACAGAATATTTATTGCCATAAATTTGCCGAATGAGATAAAAAAGGGATTATTTTTGTATTCGGAAAAATGGCCGGAGTTACCATGTAAATGGACCGCAAAAGATAATTTACATATAACTTTGGAGTTTTTGGGGGATTTAACAGATGTTGAGATTGGTGATGTATGCAAAATAGTAAAAGAAATATCGCAAAGGCACGATTCATTTTCAATAAATTTAAATAAGATAGTTTATGGCCCTCTTCGACTTCGCTCAGGGCAGGCGCCAAGGATGGTTTGGGTAGAAGGCGGAAAGTCAGAAGAGCTGGCTGATTTAAAAAACGATTTGCAGGAATATCTATTGGAAAAAATAAGCTATAAACCAGATCCAATTAAGGCATTTCATCCGCATATTACTTTAGCGCGAATAAAAGAATGGGAATTTAGACATTTTGAATTAGATGAAAGGCCGGATGTTAATGAAGATATTGATTTGATATTTACAGTAGAATCAATTGAAGTGATGGAATCGGAATTAAAACGCGGAGGGCCTGTTTACACAATTTTAGAATCTCACAATTTAGGAGATTAATTTTTATACCCCCCCTATTCGAGCGAATAATGGGTATACGTAAAATAAAATATGTTGTATAATATTAATATATGAGCAATGTTAAAAAAATAAGAGAAACAGAAAAAATCCTTAAAGTTTTAGCTAATAAAAGGCGATTGATGATTATCCAATATCTTAAGAAAGCGAAAGAGGCAAAAGTAGGGAATATTGCAGATGAGATTAAAATTTCGTTTAAGGCGACATCTAAACATCTGGGTTTGCTTTTTAACGCCGACATAGTAGAAAGAGAACAAAGGGGTTTGCAGATGTGGTACAAACTTTTTCCAGATCAGAGCAGTATTGTAAAATACATCTCTAATTCGCTCGAATAAGGGTTAGAATAAAATAATTAATATTACGTAATAAAAAATATGGCAGAAAAATTTAGAGGAGGAGAGCCAATAGTAGAAGATACTCCGGAAGAAGATAAAATAGAGGTCGGGAAAGAAAACAAAATATACAGAGTAATCTGCTCTTGGTGCGGTAAGGATATGGGCACAAAAAAAGGCATAGACGATGGTTCGGGATTGGATATATCCCATACTATTTGTTATGATTGTCTAAAAAAATATTTTGGAAAAAGTCCGGAAGACCTTAAAAAATAATTTATTTTTATGAATGTCCACCTAATTGGAATCGGCGGAATAGGGGTAAGCGCGTTGGCGCAATATTATCTGTCAAAAGGATATAAAGTATCCGGTTCTGATTTGGTTGCCTCGGAAATTATAGATTTCTTAAAGAAGAAGGGGATTGAGATAAACATAAATCCCAAATCCCAAATCCCAAATCCCAACCAAGCCCGAAATCCTAATGACCAAATTAATATTTTGCCAGATATGGTTGTATATAGTCCAGCCGTAAAACAAGACAATCTAGAGTTAAAATTTTATAATCAAAAATCGATTAAATGCCTTTCTTATCCTGAGGCGCTTGGAGAATTAACTAAAGAATATTATACGATTGCGGTTGCCGGAGCTCACGGCAAAAGCACAACAACTTCAATGATCGCTTTGGTTATGGCTGAAGCCGGGCTCGACCCAACGGTTATTGTAGGCACTAAAATAAAGGAATTTGGAAATAGTAATTTTAGGGCAGGGAAAAGCAAATTTTTGGTCATTGAGGCCTGCGAATACGACTCTTCATTTTTGCGATATAAGCCAAAGATAATTGTGGTGACAAATGTTGATAAGGAACATTTAGACTATTTTAAAACCTTCGCCAACGTTAAAAAAGCATTTAAGAGTTTTATTTTAAAACTTCCAGATGATGGATTTTTTGTTTTTAATAAAGACGATGAAAAAAATTCAAAATTCAAAATTCAAAACTCAAAAATAAAATTCAAAATTCAAAATTACTCTTTGAGACAGTTAGAAGCAAAAAAGTTTAAAAAAATTTTAAAAGTTCCAGGAGAGCATAATATTTCTAATGCATTGGCAACCTTGCAGGTTGCGAGAATTTTGGGGATTCCCGATAAAATAATTTTTAATGCGTTATCAAAATTTAAAGGAACATGGAGGAGATTTGAGATAAAACAAGGGACTGCTGGTAGTAAAAAAATAACCGTAATATCTGACTACGGACACCACCCAAATGAAATTTCAGCGACTTTAAATGCAGCGCGCGAAAAATACATAAATAAGAAAATTTGGTGCATATTCCAGCCCCACCAGTATCAGAGAACTTTTTATTTGTTTAATGATTTTGTAAAAACCTTCCGCAAAATGCCGATAGACAAAATAATCATTACGGATATTTATGATGTCGCTGGCAGGGAGATAAAAACAATTAATAGGGAAGTCAGCTCTGAAAAATTGGTTGAAAAAATTAACAAAAAAAATATATCATATATTCAATTGTGCGATATAGAGAAGTTTGTTAAAAAAAATATAAAATCAGGCGATATCTTGATAATTATGGGCGCTGGTGACATCTATAAATTTGTTGATAAATTTTAGATATCACCAGCCGAAAAAGCGCGCTATTGACCCTTCACCATTACGTAAATAATATTTATTGAGT
>Ga0210057_1008805_pt1 | contig 11839 bp, 18 predicted proteins | sample CryGeyCG2114_010_2_FD_183968 | JGI IMG/M metagenome (GOLD analysis project Ga0210057, IMG submission 183968) | Groundwater microbial communities from aquifer - Crystal Geyser CG10_big_fil_rev_8/21/14_0.10 (SPAdes) (version 2) | ecosystem: Environmental > Aquatic > Deep subsurface > Groundwater ...
AAATGATACTTAGAGATAAATTTATGAAATGTTTAAATTACAAAACACCTCAAGAAGCTTGGAATATTGAAATTAATAGTTTTAGGAAAAGACAATTATCTGCTATGATACAAACAACAAAAAAACACGCGAAATGCGTGAATAATTACTAGCTAGGTGGGGAACTTCAGAGGTAGTTGTAGGTTTTTGACTCTTCTTATATGCTAACACGAAGACAGTAGATTGTCAAGCTCAAAAGGTAATGCGGATATTTTTCTATATTTTATATAACTTTATATTTCATTGACTTTCTTTGTTATTTTGTTAAGATATAGTTGTTAAATCGGACTCCGATAAGGAGTTGGTTTTTTTGATTACATGACCAGATCACTTAAAAAAGGTCCCTATGTGGATGAAAAACTTTTAAAGAAAATTGAAGGTAAAAAACCAAGTGAGGTTGGTGTGGTTAAGACATGGGCAAGAGCTAGTCAGATCTCGCCAGAAATGGTTGGTTGGACTTTTGGAGTTCATAATGGGAAAGAACATAAGGAAGTTTTTGTGACTGAAGATATGGTGGGGCATCGTTTAGGTGAATTTTCTCCATCAAAGAAGTTTATAAAACACGGAGGACGAATGCAGAAAGAATTAGACCAAAAGAAGAAAGAAGCAGAAATAGCTTCAGCTAAAGCGGCTAAGGCTTCGGTGTAATAAGTATTAAGTATAAACTAAAAAAATGACAATTATTAAAGCAAAATTAAGTGGTTATAGAGAATCACCAAGAAAAGTTCGTTTGGTAGCTGATTTGGTTCGTGGGAAAAAAGTTGAAAGAGTTTTACAAGAACTTAGTTTTGTTAATAAAAAAGCTACAAGGGTAATAAAGAAACTTTTGGAGTCAGCCGTAGCCAATGCTAAACACAACGAAGGGGTTGATAAGAAAGATTTAATTTTACAGGAAATTAGAGTAGATAATGGTCCCACTATGAAAAGATTTAGGGCTGGAGCAAGAGGGCAGGCCTATCCATTAAAAAGAAGAACAAGCCACATTTCAATTGCTCTTGAAACAATTGAACCAATGATTGAACAGAAAGTTGAAAAAAAAATTATTAATAAGAAAAAATCGCAAAGCGATTTTTCCCCTAAAACCCTAACCCCTAATATCTAAATATCTAATATTATGACACATGTAGTCCACCCATACGCGCAAAGATTAGGAATATTAAGAGATTGGAAATCTCGTTGGTTTGGTTCGCGTGAACAATATCGGGAGTATTTAAAGACGGATGTTTTGGTAAGGGAATTTTTAGAGAAAGAATTAAGGAAATTTTTTATTAGTTCTATTGAAATGGAAAGAAGTGAAAAACTTTTGAGAATCATTATCAAGACTTCTCGAGCAGGGATGTTGATCGGGAGAAATGGAGAGGGAGCACAAAAAATAAAAAATGATGTGTTATCTTTTTTGAATAAACATAAATTATCGCAGTCCAAGGAGTTAAAAGTTGATATAGAAGAGATTAGGTATCCGGAAACAGATGCTGCCGTCGTTGGAATGATGGTAGCGGAAGGTTTGGAAAAAAGGCTTCCTTTTAGAAGGATTCTGAAAACTACTATAGATAAAGTCTCTGCCAGCCGGGAAGTAAAAGGGGTTCGGATCGCATTATCTGGGCGTTTGGGTGGAGCAGAAATGGCAAGGAGAGAAAGTCTGAAAAAGGGGAGAATTCCTCTTCAAACATTAAGAGCTGATGTTGATTTTGCAAAAGAAAAAGCTTATTTACCATATGGAATTGTGGGAATTAAGGTTTGGATTTACAAAGGAGAGATATTTAATAAGAAATAATTTTTAACAAAAATTATTTCAAATTATAAATTGAAAATTTTAAATTAAAAATGAATGAAAGAAAAATCGCAGAGCTATTTTTCTCCTAAAAACTAAAAACTAATAACTATAAACTAAACAATTATGTTATTTCCAAAAAAAGCAAAACATAGAAAATGGCAGACTGGAAGAGAAAATCCCGACAAGGTTGGTGTGGCTACTCGTGGGAGCGAGGTTTCTTTTGGTTCTTTTGGGTTGAAAGCTTTAGCCGGTTCAAGATTAAGGTCAAATCAGATTGAAGCAGCACGGAGGGTTTCTAAAAGATATATTGGGAAAACAGGCAAGATTTGGGTGAGAATTTTTCCTGACAGACCTTTTACATCAAAACCAGCTGAAGTAAAAATGGGAAAAGGAAAAGGAAGCCCGGAAGGTTATTGTGTCCCAGTTAAGCCGGGAAGGATTCTCTTTGAGGTTGATGGAGTTGATGAAAAGACAGCCAAAGAAGCAATGAGAAAAGCTGGCACTAAATTACCTGTTAAAACAAGGATTGTTGCCAGAAAAGATTTTTAAATTTTTTATATAAAATAAAAAAAGATGGATTTTAAAAATAAAACAGATGAAGATTTAAATAAAGCATTATCAGAAAAAAGATCTGGTTTAAAGGATTTTCGTTTTGGTTTGTCAGGCAGTAAGACAAAGAATGTTAAAAAAGGGAAAGAAATAAAAAAAGATATTGCGCGTATTTTAACAGAAATGAATAGCCGTAAATAATTTCACCCTGTTAAATAATTTTATTTTTCAAAATAAAATTAAGATTTGACAAGGGTGGTGTATAAGAATAAGGTAATTAAAAAAGTTATAGAAAATCAAGTTATTAAAAAATAAGTAAGAGTTAAATCTTATTTAACAGGGTAAATCATGAAAAAAGAAATAGAAAATAAAAAAGAAGAAAAAGTGGTTACTCCCAAAAGTAGAAAAAAAGTTTTGAGGGGGGTGGTTGTTTCTACAAAAATGCAAGATACAGTTGTTGTTTTAGTTAAAAGGTTTGTAAAACATCCAAAGTATGATAAATATATGACGATTTCAAAGAAATATAAAGCGGATAGCAAAGGTGGGGTGTATCAGGTGGGAGATGAAGTTAATATTGAAGAATGTAATCCAATATCAAAAGATAAAAAGTTTCGCATAATTAAAATCTAAGATCTTAATTACGAATTATAAATTATAAATTTTAAATTAAAGAAAAATCGCAAAGCGATTTTTCTCCTGAAAACCCAACAGCTAAAAGCTAATAACTAATAAAATGATTCAACCCCAAACAATAGTAAAAATAACAGATAATTCAGGAGGAAAAGTTGGCCGTGTTTTCAAAGTGCTGGGAGGTTCAAAAAAACGCTATGCTAGGATTGGTGATATTGTTGTTTTGTCTGTTCAAGTGGCTGAACCAAGAAAACAGGTTAAAAAAAAGGATGTTCTTAGAGCTGTGGTGGTAAGACAGAAAAAATCTTTTAGAAGAAAGGATGGTTCTTATATTAGTTTTGATGATAATGCTGTGGTGATAATTGATAAAGAAAAGAAAGAACCAAGGGCGGGAAGAATTTTTGGACCGATTCCGAGGGAAATTGCTGATTTGGGTTACCAGAAAATAATTTCTTTAGCACCAGAAGTAATCTAATATTTTGCCCACAGATTTGAATTCAGTTTACTGAATTCAAATCTGTGGTTGCAAAATATTATCCTATTAAATCTTTTGCGAAGCAAAAGAACAAAATCTTTGATTTTGTATTTAATAGGATAGGTGTGTGTAATCAGAGCGGGGTGAGTTAAAAAATGTAACCCCTGTTAAATATCATTTAAGTTTAAAAAACTCAAATGCAAAAGATTTCAGTCCTCCGACTACTTTAGATTAAAAATTTTAATCTTTAGATAAAGTCGTGTTAGTGTAAGTTCAGTAGTCGGAGGACTAAAATCTTTTATTAACAGGGTAATATTTTTCTAATTCGCTGCGCTCGTAAGAAAAATATTATGAAAATAAAAAAAGGAGATATCGTTAAAATAATTTCTGGCAAAGATAAAAATAAGACTGGTAAAGTTTTAAAGGCCTTTCCTGTTAAAGAACAGGTTATTGTTGAAAATGTTAATTTAAAAAAGAAGCACCAGAAAGCAAAAAAAGGGGGACAGAAAGGCCAAATTATTGAGAAAACTTATCCCATTCATGTTTCCAATGTGGCTTTTATTGATTCAAAAACAAAAAAAAGCACAAAGATTGGGAAGAAGTTAGTCAATGGCAAATTTGTTAGAATAAGTAAGAAAAGTGGAACAATATTGAATTAGGTAATTAGAAATTAGGTTTTTAGAAAATGAGGGAAATCGGTAAACCGATTTTCTACTAAAGATCTAAATAACTAAACAACTATGAACATCAAGGAAAAACAAAAAAAATTTTTTAATGAAGCAAAAAAAGAATTTGCTTATAAAAATATTATGCAAACACCTTCTTTGGATAAGGTTGTTTTGAGTATAGGAGTTGGTAAGGCCTCTAAAGATAAAAAAAGGTTGGATCTGATAAATGATCGTTTAGCAAAGATATCAGGCCAAAAACCTGTTCCCAGAAAAGCGAAAAAATCTATTGCGGCTTTTAAAGTTAGGGAGGGAGAAATAGTTGGTTATCAGGTGACATTGAGAGGAGAAAGAATGTTTGGCTTTTTGGATAAATTTATTGATGTAACTTTACCAAGAACTAAAGATTTTCGGGGTTTATCCCTAAAATCAATTGATGAAATGGGTAATTGCACCATCGGGCTTAAGGAACATACTATCTTTCCAGAGACATCAGACGAAGAATTGAGAGATGTTTTTGGATTATCTGTTACTATCGTAACCACTTCTGATAATAAAAAGGAGACAACTGCTTTTTTGAGATATCTTGGCTTTCCTTTTAAGAGAGAAGAAGAAAAAAAGAAATAAATCAAAACAGACAGTTTGTCTGTTTTTTATTTAATTTTTGGCAAAAGAGGGTTGTTTTAATTGATTTTTCGTTGACATTAGGGGGTCTTTTTGGTAGTATAAGTCAGTATCCGCGATATGCGGTTTTATTAAAAAAAGGAGATATGGCAAAAAAATCAGTAATTGCTAGAGCAAATAAAAAACCAAAATTTTCTTCAAGGATTGTGAGGAGATGTTTTAAATGTGGACGGGGAAGAGCTTATATGAGTGAATTTGGTTTGTGCAGGATTTGTTTTAGAGAATTAGCCAATGAGGGTAAAATTCCAGGTATTAAGAAATCATCTTGGTAATATTTTGCCCACAGATTTGAATTCAGTTTACTGAATTCAAATCTGTGGTTGCAAAATATTATCCTATTAAATCTTTTGCGAAGCAAAAGAACAAAATCTTTGATTTTGTATTTAATAGGATAGGTGTGTGTAATCAGAGCGGGGTGAGTTAAAAAATGTAACCCCTGTTAAATATCATTTAAGTTTAAAAAACTCAAATGCAAAAGATTTCAGTCCTCCGACTACTTTAGATTAAAAATTTTAATCTTTAGATAAAGTCGTGTTAGTGTAAGTTCAGTAGTCGGAGGACTAAAATCTTTTATTAACAGGGTAATATTTTTCTAATTCGCTGCGCTCGTAAGAAAAATATTATGAGCAGAGATTCAATTTCAGAATTAATAATAGGCATAAAAAATGCTGGCAAAGCAGGAAAAGATTCTGTTAAGTTTCCTTATTCTAATTTTAAGATGGCAGTTGCGGAAGTTTTAAAAAAAGAAGGATATGTGAAGTCCGTCTCAAAAGTTGGGAAAATACCAAAGAGAGTGTTGGAGATTGGGATCGCTTATAAAGAAAGAGATCTTCCTAAAATAAAAGATGTAGTGAGAATTTCGAAATTATCAAAGAGAATTTATCAAGGAATAAAAGATATAAAACCGGTAAAAAATGGTTATGGCCTTTCAATAGTATCGACTTCAGGAGGAATTATGACAGATAAAGAGGCCAAAAAGTTCAAGGTCGGAGGAGAGGTCCTCTTTAAAATTTGGTAAGCACCTTTTAAGACACCTCACCGATGAGGCAATTAGTAAGAATACTATGTCAAGAATAGGAAAACAACAAATAGAGATTCCAGAAAAAACAGAGGTTACTCTCCTTGGTGATGAGATTTTGGTAAAGGGGCCTTTGGGTGAATTAAAAAAGAGCTTTAAACCGGAAGTTATAAAGATAGAAATTAAAGATAGAATAATTTCATTAACTCCTCTGGAAGAAACCCCTTTCGGAAAAGCTCTGTGGGGGACGATTGCTTCTCATATTATAAATATGATAAAAGGAGTGAATGAAGTTTATCAGAAAAAATTGGTTGTTGAAGGGGTGGGGTTTAAATCTGAGGTAAAAGGCGATAAGTTAGTAATGAGTTTAGGGTTTTCTCATTCGGTTGAGATTAATATTCCTAAAAAATTAACGGTCACAGCCGAAAAAAATAATATTACAATATCAGGGATAGATAAAGAATTAGTGGGGCAGTGGACGGCAATGGTCAGATCTAAAAAGAAACCAGAACCTTATAAAGGGAAAGGAATTAGATATTATGATGAGGTGGTTCGCCGGAAACAAGGGAAAAAGAGTGTATAATAACTAAACAATTATGGATAAAAGTAAAATAAAAACAGAAAAGAGATTGAGACGGCGTCTCAGGACTCGGGCCAAAATATCAGGGACGGCTGAGAGACCACGGCTAACTGTGTTTAAGTCAAATAAATATATTTATGCTCAAATTATAGATGATGAGAAACAACAAACAATTGCTTCAGCTTCTTCGATTAAAATGGGAGCCAATGATTTAGTAAAAAAGGCCAAGATAGTAGGAAGCGAATTGGCAGAAAAGGCCCAAAAAAAGAAGATTAAGGAAGTAGTTTTTGATAAGGGAGGGTATTTATTTACTGGGAGAATAAAGGCTTTGGCTGATGGTACCCGCGAAGGTGGTTTAGAATTTTAACATTTTGCCCACAGATTTGAATTCAGTTTACTGAATTCAAATCTGTGGTTGCAAAATGTTATCCTATTAAATCTTTTGCGAAGCAAAAGAACAAAATCTTTGATTTTGTATTTAATAGGGTAGTGTGTGTAATCCGAGCAAAGTGGGTTAGTAACCCATGTTAAATATCATTTAATTTTTTAACAAAAAATTAAATGGTTTGAATTTCTGCGAAATTCAATTTAACAGGGTAATATTTTACTAATTCGCTTCGCTCATAAGGAAAATATTATGACAGAAGAAAAAGAAAAAAACGAAAATATTAGTGAAACCGAAGTAAAAAAAGACAAGAAAATTGTTCCTGATCTTTCTGGTGATGATGAAATAAAGAAAACTCCTCTTGCGTCTGCTACAGTTGGGAGTCCAACAAAACCAACAAAGTCAACGAGAGTTTTTAAGAAAAATTCTAGTTTTAGGAGAAAGAGACCAGAACGACCGAGGTCGGAATTTGACCAAAAAATTATTAAAATTAGGAGGGTTACCCGTGTGGTAAAAGGAGGAAGGAGATTTAGTTTTAGTGTTGCAATGGTTATTGGCAATAAAAAAGGGTCTGTGGGAGTGGCCGTTGCCAAAGGAGCGGATGTCGCTTTAGCTGTTGAAAAAGCGGTTAAAAAAGCTAAGAGAGATTTGGTTAAGTTGAAATTAACTGCTAATAAATCAATTAAACACGATGTGGAAAGCAAATATTGTTCTTCTGTTATAAAGATTTCTCCGACCAAAGAAGGGAGGGGTTTAAGCGCAGGTAGTTCGGCAAAAAATGTTTTGGAGTTAGCAGGAATTACAGATGTAGTATCTAAAATAACTTCAAGGAGTAGAAATAAATTAAATATTGCAATGGCTACGGTCCAAGCTTTGAAAGAATTTAGGGTAGGTAATTAGAAATTAGGGGTGAGGGAAAAGACCGAGTAACCTAAATAACTAAAAAATTATGCAACTTCATCAAATAAAAAGAAAAAATCCAAATAAAAAAGCTGTTCAGATTGGAAGAGGAGGCAAGAGGGGGAAAACTTCTGGCAAGGGTCATAAAGGTCAAAATGCTAGGGCTGGTACCAGCAAGAGGCCAGAAATGAGAGATATTATTAAAAAATTGCCAAAAAAGAGGGGTTATCGTTTTAAGAGTATTCAAATAAGACCAGTGACTATTAATTTGGTTTTGCTTGAGAAAAATTTTTCTGATGGCGACAAAATAACTCCAACTGTTTTGTTTGAGAGGTCCTTAATCGGTAAAAGGGGTGGTAATTTGCCTATGGTTAAAATTTTATCAGAGGGTGGAATTACAAAAAAAATTGTTGTTTCGGGTTGTTTGTTTTCAAAGGCAACTAAAGAAAAAATAGAAAAAGTAGGAGGTGAAATAAAATAAATTATTATGGATTTTACACATAAACTTAAGTTAATTCTTCGAGATAAAAATTTAAGGAACAGGATATTTTTCGTATTAGGGGCTTTGGTGGTTTTTAGATTATTAGCTTCTATCCCTATCCCCGGAGTTAATCTTGAAAGACTTAATGATTTTTTTTCTAATAATCAATTTTTAGGTCTTTTAAATATTTTTTCTGGTGGTGGTTTATCAAATTTATCTATTGTGATGCTGGGTGTTTCCCCTTTTATCACCGCCTCTATCATTATGCAATTGGCAACTATGATGTTTCCGAAATTGAAGCAACTTTATCACGAAGAGGGAGAAGCTGGGAGAAAGAAATTCAGTCAATATTCTCGGTTGTTAACTATTCCGTTAGCTTTTATTCAAGGATTTGGTTTCCTTAAAATATTGCAAGGTCAAGAAATTGTTAATATTATGGGTAATTTTGAATTGTTTACTAATATTGCTGTGATTATGGCTGGTTCTATATTTTTAGTTTGGATAGGAGAGTTGATTAGTGAATACGGAATTGGGAATGGCGTTTCGCTTTTGATTTTTGCCGGTATTGTGGCTGGGTTACCAACGGCTCTTTCACAATTATATATTGGTTTTGAGGTAACACAGATTCCTCTTTTGTTGGGTTTCCTTGCAGTCGCTGGGGTTATTATTTTAGGGATTGTTATTGTGACAGAGGCAGAGAGACCTATTCCAATTAATTATGCTAAACGGGTGAGAGGTTCAAAAGTTTATGGGGGGATTTCTACTTATTTACCATTGAGAGTAAATCAAGCAGGGGTGATTCCTATTATTTTTGCTATGTCAATAATGTTGTTTCCTCAAATGATTTTAAATTTTTTCGTAGGAACAACGAATGAAATTTTAAAAACTATTGTTGATTTTACTTTAGGGATTTTAGAAAATGGCTGGTTTTATGCTATTTTTTACTTTATTTTGGTTTTCCTCTTTACTTACTTTTATACGGCGGTTACTTTTGACCCAGAAGCGATTGCTACTAATTTGAAAAAGAGTGGAGCTTTTATTCCGGGGATTCGACCAGGTCAATCTACTTCAGAATATTTAGGAAAAGTTTTGACAAGGATAACTCTGGTGGGGGCTTTGTTTTTAGGTGTTGTGGCTGTGTTACCTTTAGTTATGAAAGTGATTACGGGGATAGCCACTTTGGCGATTGGAGGGACAGCTCTCTTAATTGTTGTGTCTGTGGTGCTTGATTTGATAAAGAAAATTGATGCCCAAATCTCTATGAGAGAATACTAAATTTGCAGAAAAATCTGCAAATTGAATTTTCAATTTTCAATTTTCAATTTTTAATGAATTTCCAATGATTAAATTTTCAAAATTAAAATTTAACAAAAATTAAAAATTTTTTATTATGAAACAAGCATATATTTTTATTGGAAGATCCGGTTGTGGTAAGGGCACTCAGGCCAAATTATTGATTGATGAATTAAAAAAACAAGGAGAAGATGTTTTTAGTTTGGAAACAGGAAGTAAATTTAGAGAATTTATAAAAGGGGAAACTTACTCAAATAGATTAGCGAAAGAGATCACTGATCAAGGAGGTCTGCAACCAGAATTTTTGGCTGTGTTTATTTGGGCTAAAGAGATTGTGGGCAATTTGAAAGAGGGCGACATTCTAGTGTTAGATGGTGTTGCGAGAAAGATTTTGGAGGCGAAATTATTAAATTCTGTTTTTGACTTTTTGGGCTATAAAAGGCCAGTAGTAATTTTTATGAATGTTTCGAGAAAATGGTCCGAAGAGAGGATGTTAGGGAGGGGAAGAACTGATGATGATGTTCAGGAAATTAAAAGAAGGTTAGATTGGTATGAGACAGAGGTAGAACCAGTTGTGGAGTGGTACAAAGGGAATTCCGAATATAATTTTTTGGATATAAATGGTGAACAGACGGTTGAAGAAGTCCATCAAGAGATAATGAGTAAATTAGGCTTTACCTAATTAAATTTCTAATTTCTAATTTTCAAACAATGACAAAATTTGTTAATGTATCAATGTTTTAAACATTGAAAATTGATTTATTGAAAATTGTTTAGAAATTGAAAATTAGAAATTGAAAATTGTTATCATGTTACCTAATATTTATACAGCAGAAGAAATAGAAATCTTACGAGAAGGAGGGAAGCGATTGAATTTTGTATTGCATGAGGTAGTTCAATCTGCTAAAGAAGGGGTTACCCCAGATGCACTTAATTCTTTAGCTGAAAAATTGATCAAGGAGAAGGGAGGGCAACCAGCTTTTCTGAATTACAAAACCAGTAAATTTGCTAGACCTTATCCGTCTTCGCTGTGTGTTTCTGTCAATGACGAAGTTGTTCACGGGATAGCTAAAAATAATCATCGTAAATTAAAAGAGAGTGATATTGTTAATTTAGATTTAGGTTTTACTTATAAGGGCTTGATAACAGATAAAACTTTGATGGTTGGTATCGGGAAAATAAAATCTGAGGATATCAATTTGATTGAAACCACTAAATTAGCTCTTGAAGCAGGGATTAAAGCTGTTAAGAGTAATAAGACTACCAATGATATTGGTTGGGCGGTTGAAGAGTTTGCTAAAAGGAGAGGTTTTGCTGTTGTTAAAGAATTGGGTGGTCACGGAGTAGGCAGGAGTGTTCACGAAGAGCCGTTTATTCCCAATTTTAAGGAAGGAAAAAGTGGAATTCAATTGAGAGAGGGAATGGTTATTGCGTTGGAGCCAATTATTACTTCGGGTACGGCTGAGATATTTTTAGCTGATGACGGACATACTTATAAGACAGTTGATGGAACTAATTGTGCTCAGTGGGAAGACACAGTTTTAGTGACAGAAAGTGGTTGTGAGATTTTAACCAGATGAAAATAAACTTAAATTTGACACATTCCTTGCTTCCTCGAATTGTCTTCAAATTTAAGTTTATTTAAATTAGAGGTAAATTGGGAGGTTCAACCTCCCAAAATTATAAATTTAATTAGAAAAAATATTATGGAATCAAAAGAAGAAGAGACCCTTATCATCATCAAACCAGATGCAATTCAAAGAAGTTTGTTTGGTGAAATTTTGGGTCGGTTTGAAAGAAAAGGTTTGAAAGTTATTGGAATGAAAATGATGAGGATTGAAGATGTCGTGATTGAGGAACATTACGAACATCTTAAAGATAAACCTTTTTTCCAAACACTTAAAAATTATATGCAATCATCACCAGTCGTGGTGATGGTGTTATCAGGGGTTAATGCTATTTCAGCTACTCGTTTGATTGTGGGTCCAACTAAAGGATATGAGGCGGACGCTGGAAGTATTAGGGGTGATTTATCATTGAGTGGACAATCTAATCTTGTTCATGCTTCCGATGGCCCAGAGACAGCTGAAAAAGAAGTTAAGAGATTTTTTCAAAAGGAGGAATTGTTTGATTATAAAAAACCAGATTACAAGTTGATTTACTCAGAGGATTATTTTTAATCACTGCCAATTTTTATCCCGTTAAAGAAAATCTGTCTGTCTATTGGATAAATTAAATATCCGTGATATTTTTAGTTTTTTCATTTTTGTTGTGTACTATTTAACAGGGTTTACCCTGTTAAATAATAATTTTTAAAGTCAGAATAGTTAAACAATACTGTTGGCCATTGTTCTATCAATTAATAG
>Ga0210057_1008807_pt1 | contig 11837 bp, 10 predicted proteins | sample CryGeyCG2114_010_2_FD_183968 | JGI IMG/M metagenome (GOLD analysis project Ga0210057, IMG submission 183968) | Groundwater microbial communities from aquifer - Crystal Geyser CG10_big_fil_rev_8/21/14_0.10 (SPAdes) (version 2) | ecosystem: Environmental > Aquatic > Deep subsurface > Groundwater ...
AGCTCATGAAATTCGACGTCATCGTGAGCAACCCGCCATTTTCTCTCAAAAAATGGGGTGCAGAAAATGCCGAGGGCGACAAATACAATCGTTTCTTTCGTGGTATTCCACCAAAAGATAAGGGCGACTATGCTTTTGTGTCGCACATGGTAGAAACAGCAAAACCAAAGACTGGTCGTATCGCTGTTATTGTTCCCCATGGTGTTCTCTTTCGTGGTGGAGCAGAGGGGCGTATTCGTCAAGCACTTCTTGAAGAGAATATAATTGATGCTGTTATAGGACTTCCTGCTGGATTATTCCAAACGACTGGTATTCCTGTTGCAATTCTTATTATTGATAGATCACGGGAAGTCGGCGGAGCAAATGAAAAGAAAAAAGATATTTTGTTTATTGAAGCATCAAAAGAATTCACAAATGCAAAGGCACAAAATATTTTGGAAGAAAAACATGCGGATAAAATTGTAGATACATACAAGAATCGAAAAGAGATTGAAAAGTTTTCTCGTCTTGTGCAACCTGATGAAATAAAAGAAAATGATTACAATCTCAATATCACTCGGTATGTAGATACGTTTGAGGAAAAGGAGGAAGTTGATATCCAAGCAACGATTGAAGAGATTAAGAAGATTGACCCAGAACTACGGAAGCTTGAGATAGAGATGGATGGATGTTTGAAGCAATTGAACATTGCAAAATAACAAACTATCCTGATATTTCAGATAGTTCAAACATTTTAAAATAGCTTGTCTTAGCAAAATTTCTATTAGTAGAATAAAAATATGTCAGAAAATCAATTTGAAACAATTAAACATCTCGATAACAATGATATCGAGTATTGGTCTTCTCGAGACCTTGCCAAGGTGTTGGAATATAGTGATTATCGTAAATTTTTGAATGTCATAGATAAGGCAAAAGTAGCCTGTGAAAACAGCGGAGAACTTATCCACAACCATTTTGTCCATATGGACGAAATGGTCAAAATTGGTTCTGGGGCAGAAAGACCTATAGATACGGTGTATCTTTCTCGATATGCTTGTTATCTAATTGTGCAAAATTCTGACCCGACTAAGGTCGTTGTCGCAAAAGGGCAGACATATTTTGCGATTCAAACACGGAGGCAGGAAAAAACGGATAATTTGATTGAAGATAATAACCGTGTTTTCTTACGAGAAGAAATGAAAAAACACAATACTGCGTTAACTAAAACAGCAGCGATGGCTGGTGTAGAAAATTATGCTATTTTTCAAAATTATGGATACAAAGGTTTATATGGCGGTTTGAATATGCAGGATATTCATACGAAAAAGGGATTGAAAAAATCTCAAAAGATTCTTGATCACATGAGTAGTGAAGAACTTGCAGCCAATCTGTTTCGTGCAACTCAGACTGATGCAAAAATAAAGCGAGAAAATATTAAAGGTCAATCACACGCAAATTTGGCACATTTTGAAGTTGGTCAAAAAGTCCGTAATACGATTGCTAATCTTGGTGGCACAATGCCGGAAGAATTGCCGACTCCCGATGGTATAGGGCGGGCACAAACAAGGGTAAAGAAAAGTGATAAAAAAAAGTTGAAGTAGTTAAACAAAAAATCTGCCAATAGGCAGATGCTTTGTGGGTGTCTGGTTACAGCTTATGTATTAGCCGTGAGAGGGCGAACCCTCCAAACACCTAATAAGAATATACCCTAATTTCATTAAGAAGTCAATATTTTATCTACAACCATTTTGTTACCTTCAACAATATGGTTCATACCTACAAATATATGAATATACAACTAGACAAAAAACAATATCACACACTCCTTACCGCTCTACAAACTGCCGGTTTTGTATATGGTATTATGGGTGATATGGTAGATAGTAAATACAAAAAAAGATCCAAACAACTGGACGATTTGGAAAATATTGTACTTGAACATGCCGATGAATACGGTATGGGTGAATTTGTGGAAATTTTTGAAGGAAAAAGATGTCTGAATGAAAAATTTATGGATAAAATAATACATGACTTGAAAGAATATGAGGATTATGTGTTTTGGGATCTGCTTGCTCGAGAAATGGCAAGAAAGGAACTTCATAAGTTGTACACTGAAAATGAATTGAAAAATATGGGAGAAAGAGATTTGCTACACAGGATATTTGATTTAGAAGAAAAATATCATGAGATTTTTGAAGAAGAAGGGATTGATGGTTTAGAGTTGGTGGATTATGAAAAATAAAAGACGCTATGAAAATTTGTGATAAAAATACTCTTTCAATTCGCTCGCAAAATTTTATTAATAGTTGGTATCTTGTTGAATATTCTATTAAAATGTCAAAAATAGATATTGAACACAACGAAGCTTTTTTAATGAATGCTACTGTGATGGCAGTAATGACATTAGAGGCTCTACTAAATGATTTGACGGAAACATATACTTCACGTGATATATTTGATTGTCTTGATAAAGAAAAAACTACTTTAGAAAGATTTAAAAAGATGATTAAAGCACTGTCAGGTAATATGGGAGAATTTATGATTGATTGTCAGGGTGGAAGATTTAAAAAAGTCAAAAAAACTGATATTGAAAATTTTTTTAATGAAAGTAAATGGTCAAGTATATGTGATTTAGTACATGAAAGAAATAAAATAGTGCATTATAAAACAGAAGATGAAGTTATTATTATAGAATATGACAAAATAACAGAACATAAAAAAGTTAGAAATAATTGGGAAGTCAATTATAATGAAACAGAAAATCTTGTTATGAACATGAAAACTTTCTTAGGTCAACTAAAAAAATTGTTAAGTAAAAGTATAGATGACTATATCCCAGAACAATTTTCTAGTCGGTTTAATTTTCTAAATTAAATATGTCAACAAAGATAAAAATTCCACCAAACTGGCAACAAGTAAAACTTGGTGATATTGTTGATTTTTGGAATGGAAAAGGGCACGAAAAAAATATTGTCGATTATGGTAAGTATATTGTTGTTAACTCGAAATTTGTTTCATCTGATGGAAAGATTAAAAAGTATTCAGATCAGAGCTTTTCACCACTTTTAAAAGGAGATGTAACAATGGTGATGAGTGATGTTCCCAATGGTAGGGCTATAGCAAAATGCTATCTGATCGAAGAAGATGAAAAGTATACTTTAAACCAAAGAATAGGTGGTTTTAGATCCAAAAAAGTATTAAGTTCATTTCTCACAAGTTTGCTAAATAGAAATAAATATTTTCTATCTTTTGATGATGGTGTGAATCAGACGAATCTACGAAAAGATGATATTTTGGAGTGTCCATTGAGAGTCCCACCCCTCCCCGAACAACACCGCATCGTCACCGTCCTCGAAACATGGGATAACACAATAGAAAAATTGAATAATAAAATAAAACTAAAAAAACAGCTTAAAAAAGGATTGATGCAGAAATTGTTGACTGGTGATGTGCGATTGCCTGGGTTTAGTGGGGAGTGGAAGTTGGTGAAGTTGGGTGACATTTGCTCTTTTTCAAAGGGTAAAGGTTTAAGCAAAAAGGATATTGAAGAAGATGGTAAATACGAGTGTATTCATTATGGCGAGTTATTTGTCAAATATTCAGAAAAGATTTTTGATGTAATTAGTCGTACGAATATTTCAGAAAAAGCTATTTTTTCAAAAAAAGGAGATGTATTAATGCCAACATCGGACGTTACCCCTCGTGGCCTTTCTACTGCATCATATATTGATAAAGATGGTGTGATTTTGGGAGGTGATATTTTAATCATACGACCTAAAAAGGAATTCCTGTATGGTTTGTTTCTGAGTTATTATATCTATGCTCACAAAAGTGAGGTGATTAGATTAGTAACAGGTTCGACTGTTTTTCATATTTATGGATCAGACATGAAAAAATTTAAGTTACAAATTCCCTCTACTGAAGAACAACAAGCCATCGCCTCCATCCTCACCACCTCCGACAAAGAAATCACCCTCCTCGAACAAAAACTTCACGCACTCGAGCAACAAAAGAAGTTTTTGCTGAATAATTTGGTGACTGGAGATATTCGGACGCCGGAGGATCTTTTGCAAGAACGTGTATGTAAAATTGGCTAGTTTTAGCAAGATATCTAGCACTTAACCACTCTTGTAGAGTGTACTATACAAGAAAGCCATGTTACTTATATATCCTACTCCGCAAGAAGCAAACAAGAGTAAAAAAAAGCCCCGATAGACATCGGGGCGGAGCTAGACCGACAATGTGTCGAGAAAGCGAAAGTAAACAAAGTATACAATCAAACGCAATTAATTTCAAATATATGACTATACCAAAGGAGATTGCCGAAAAATTTATCGCCTGGACAAAGAAAAAGATACTTCATCATGTTCAGGATAATTCAGAATGTGGAGATGAAACATCTGAACTATATTTTCACGAAGGACAAGTGTGGTGGACTGCGCTTGGCAAAAATATCGGGTTTGAATTTGATGGGAAGACTGAATTGTTTCACCGACCAGCACTCATTGTAAAACGATATAATGATCACATGTGCTTTATACTACCTCTCACAACGCAAATAAAAGAACCAAAAGTCTGGTACCAAATTCCTATTCCCGGCGGAAATAAAGAGCGAGTTGCCAATATTACACAAGGAAGAACGATAAGTACAAAAAGATTACTAAGAAAAGAGAGTTCAATTGAGCGGGATGATTTTCAAAAAGTAAAAAAAGCGTTTTTGAAACAATTTGTATAAAAAAAACGGCTCCGGCAGAGCCGGAGCGGAACCTCCCCTACCGAAGTAGAGGTGTCAAAAGTAGTTTCACTATACAACAATATATCAATTATGTCAATTATTCATCCACAGGTCAAAAATAAAAAGGGGGCCTTTGGTAATTATACCGCAGGGACCCTTTTTGTCTTGGTGAAGAGTCTCCTTAGGTAGTTAGCCGTTCGGATTCCTTTCGTCTTTATGTTTACACTATACATAAAAATAGGAGATTTGTCAAATAATTGTGGATAATATTATGAACATACAAAAACATACAATCAACGCAAATTTCGACGAAGCACGACAATCTCAATTGCCGTTTGTTGAGCTCCTTATCAACATGGGATACACCTACCTCCCTACCAGCGAAGTTATGAAACAGCGTCAAGGAGACACGGGAAAATGTATCTTGCGAGATATTGCCTTTGATGCACTGAGTCGTATCAATGAATACGAAGTTGGTGACGAAGTAAAGAAGTTTACCGACAAAGACATTTGGGAAGCCGTCACAGAGCTCGAAGATATCAAGCTCGAGGGATTGATAGACACATCGAAGAACATGTTTAACCTCATCATGCCAACGATCGGTGGAAAGTCAATCAAGGTATTTCATAATGGAAAAGCAGTTTCAAAGAGTCTTTGCTATATTGATTTTGAAAATCCAAAGAACAATAGTTTTCATGTGGCAGTAGAATTTGAAGCGACAGGCAGAGGCAGTATCCGCCCGGATATTGTGGTGTTTGTGAATGGTATTCCGTTTGCGATTATTGAAAATAAAAAAGCAGGCGTGGAAGTCTCGGAAGCGCTCGCTCAGCAAGTACGAAATCAAGGATCAGAGAAGTGTCCGCAACTGTTTGTGTATCCACAACTGCTCATTGGAGCAAACGGATCAGAACTCAAATATGGAACAACAGGAACACCGACAAAGTTTTATGCATCATGGAAAGAAAAAGATGAGGAAAATATTGATAGATATTTGACGACTGAAGAGCTAGATGCCCGAGTGCTACCGCTGATTGAGAAAAAAATTGATATAGAGCTATATAATCAACTACTTGTAGATCTTAACGGAGCTACCGAGTATCACACACAACAAACAGAACGAACGATTTCAGAGCAAGATAGAAGCGTTGCACTCTTGTTTGCGTTTGATAGACTGCTTGATCTGTGTAAAAATTATGTCCTCTATGATGCAGGAATAAAAAAGATTTCTCGATATCAGCAATACTTTGCCATTCACAAAATGATGCGTCGTATTGACGAGCGAGAAGAAACAGATACAGGAACAAAGCGAAAAGGTGGGCTCGTGTGGCACACGCAAGGATCTGGAAAGTCATTGACTATGGTGATGTTTGTAAAAGCACTGATTGAGCATCCACAGATTAAGAATCCACGTATTATTATCGTCACAGATAGACGTGATCTTGATAAACAAATCAGCGAAACATTCAAAAATTGTAATTTGAAAAAAGAAGTATATAGGACAACGACAGGAAAAGACCTCTTGAAACAAATTAAAAACAAAAATTTGTCGGTTATTACGACGCTCGTCCATAAATTTGCATCAGTAGATCAGCGTGGGATGAAGCCGGATCTTGATGACAATATCTTTGTACTTATTGATGAGGCACATCGTACACAGAGCGGTATTGCGAACCTTGAGATGAACCGTATTATTCCAAATGCGTGCTATATTGGATTTACAGGGACACCTCTCATGAAAAAAGAAAAAGCGAGTTATCTCAAATTTGGAGGATATATTGATAAGTATACGATTGATGATGCACTACGAGATAATATTATCTTGCCTCTTATTTATGAAGGGCGGTATGTGGATCTGCAGCAACAAGATGACCAAATAGATAGAAAAATTGAGCGCGTACTTGAACCACTCTCTGATGAAGACAGGGCTGTACTACAAAAATTTATCAGTAAAAAGATTATCAAGAGCAATCCTGGTCGAATTCTTGAGATTGCATACGATGTGGTGAATCACTATAAAGAACATTTTCAAGGAACAGGACTCAAGGCACAGCTCGTTGCCCCATCAAAATTTGCTACGGTACTTTTCCAGACATTTTTTGAAGCGAGAGATGATATACAGACTGCTGTTGTGATTTCTGATGAAAACGGGATTGTGCTTGAAGATGATGATCACAAAAAAGAAGTAGATGACTACCTCAAAAAGATCAAAGACAAATATAACGGACTAAGTTCATACGAGCGAGATGTCATAGATAGTTTCAAGAGCAACGAAGATGGGATTGAGATTATTATTGTTGTCGATAAATTACTCACTGGATTTGATGCCCCACGAAATACTGTCCTCTACCTTGCAAAAGATTTGAAAGATCATAATTTACTACAAGCAATTGCTCGGGTGAACCGACTGTTTGATAATGATATAAAACCAAAAACAGCTGGGTATATCATTGACTACTCAGAAAATGCAAAGAACTTGCAACAAGCAATGCAACTGTTTACGAAATTTGATGAGGAAGATGTGAAGAATACATTGATTGATGTGGATGAGAAAATTGAAGAACTCGAACAAGCGTACAGCTCTGTTCATGACTTTTTTAATGGTGTAAATAAAGATGATAGTGAAGCTCTTATTGCCTCACTAGAAGATGACGTGAATAGAGAGACGTATTATGACCATGTACGAAGCTTTGTCCGTGTATTTAATGAATGTCTAGCATTGCAAGAATTTCCACACAAATTCAAACAGATAGATCTGTACAAGCGTGAATTGAAAACGTTTTTGGAACTGCGTAAAGCTGCAAGTGTCCGATATGCCGATCAAGTGAATCTTGGAGAATATAAACGGTCATTGGTAAAAATTCTTGATAAGTACGTCGATGCTGCCTGCATTGAGCTGTTGACTGAACAAATTGATATTGCGAATGCTACGAAATTTCAACAAACAATTGATACTTTGGGAACTGATAGTGCAAAAGCAGAAGCAATTGCTGCCCAAACAGAACGAACAATACAAGAAAAGTATCAAGAAGCTGATCCTGAATTTTATGCACGTTTTTCACATAAGATTAAGGCGATTCTTGATGATATGCGCAGTGGAAAACTTGCAGATGCAAAAGCTCTCGGGCAGATGCAACTGATTCGGGAAGAGGCACTTGCAAAAAAGGATGATTCACTCCCACAAGAAATTGAAGCAGACAAAGGAGCCGGTGTGCTCTATAGAAACATAAAGATAGATTTGGGTGAAGACAAAGTACGCATCATCGTTGGTATTGCCGAGGTTATCAAAAAAGAGGCAATTATTGATTGGCATAAGAATAATGAAGTACAGCGTGTTATCATGAACAAGATTGATGACTTTTTGTACGATGTGGTTCAAGGAGAATGGGGTATTGCACTCTCATCTGTGCAAATGCAAGAAATTGCTCAGCTTTCAATTGATTTGGCACAAAAAAATCATGAAGAATTTTCTGTATGAAAAAAACAGAGATTATTTTTGGTAAACACAAAAAAGAATATACGCTCATTAGAAAAAAACGCTCAACGATTAGTGTAACGGTAAAACCTGATTTGCGTATTATTGTGTCTTGTCCCATACACGCAACAAATGAGAAGATCGAAACCTTTTTGCGAAAAAAATGGAGATGGATCGATGAGCAAGTGGCGTTCTTCAAAAAATATCAAAAGAAGATATACAAAAAAGAATATGTATCCGGAGAAAGTTTTTACTATCTCGGGAGACAATATCAATTGGTTATAAAAAAGGCTGAGGAAGATAATATATCATTGACTCGAGATCAGCTCATCGTTCATTCTGTAAAAGGAAGTTCTCATAAAGCATACACAAAGCAACTTGTCACGATGTGGTATAAGCAGAAGGCGAAAGTAATATTAGTAAAATATTTTGCAGAGCAATTAGAACGTTTTGGATATAAAAAGAAGATACTACTTCGAATAGCTTCAATGAAGCGGAAATGGGGCAGTTTTCGAGGAAGTACAGTGACCTTGAATCCGCTCTTAGTACAAGCCAGAAAAGAAGCGATTGATTACGTAATTACTCACGAACTCTGTCACATTCGTTATCAGAATCATAGTAAAAAATTTTGGGAGTATATGGATGAGATGTATCCGGGGTGGGAGAAGGAAAAAGAAAGGTTGGAAAGGCAATTTGGGTGATTTAGTTATGAAAATTTTAAGTTATGAATCAAACTATTTACAAAACAGATAAAGAACTTATCATCAAAATCCCGCTCACCCAAAAAAGATACAATCCCTACATGGGAGATGGGCATGTTGGAGAAATGGCAAATATCATTGCTGTAATTGACGGTCATGATATGGGATTTTGCTATCGCATTGATATGGATTATAAAGGGAAGTCTGATCAATGGTCAGATTTCTTTTTCAAATGGTTTAATTCTCAAGAATCATTTGAGCAACTATGCAAAGAATTGGCTGTGGATTTGGTGTATTATAATTAATCTGATAATTTCATTTTACAAATAGATTTAATGAAAACCTGGGATAAAATATTTATATTCCAATCTTAACCTTAAAACCTGAATAAAAAAATCTATCTTAAAATTTATGCCCACCCAAAAAACCCTTCCCACACCCCAATACGATATTGGTAAAAAATTACATACACATGATAAAATAAAAAAGAGCATCGTGCTGACGGTCGACGCCCTTTCTTGATACTGAATGCAGTATATCAAATATGAAAAAACAAGAAAACAATACAGCGTATATAGATGCTGCCAATCTTCATAGCGCAGTAAAAAAACTTGGTTGGGATTTGGATTATGCGCGTTTGCGCGTGTGGTTGGAAGAAAAATATTCAATCAAGCGCGCCTATCTTTTTATCGGCCTAGTACCGCGATACAAAAATTTGTATACGTACCTCCAGGAATGCGGATTTACGCTGGTCTTCAAAGAAACGGTACATGATGGTGATGGAAATATAAAAGGGAATTGTGATGCCAATTTAGTATTACAAATGGTGCATGATTTTTTTGAAAAAAAGTGCGACGGTGCGTTCCTAGTGTCGAGTGATGGAGATTATGCGAGTACTGTTTCTTTTCTTCAGGAACGTGGAATATTAGTAGGGATTCTTTCGCCCGGACTGAAGTGTTCCATTCTTTTGAAGCGGTTGAATCCTAAAATTTGGTATTTAGGTGATCAGAAAAATGATCTCCAAAAAGAAAAAGCCCCCGATACGGACGGAACCGTATAGGGGTCTTTTTCGTGGTGATATCTATACTATACCAGAAAAAAGAGTTTTGTCAAGTATATATATACGTCATACGAGTTATTTTCTAGTCATAAGATGTGTTGAATTTCGTAAACAGTCAATTTTAGTAAGAAAAATATGAAATTTCAATTTTCCAAAAATAATATATCGTAGGGCTATATACAGGCGTCGATGGATATTTTTATGTCTTAACGGTAGAGGATGATATTTTGGGACGGGCATTGAAGCATAGAGATCGGAAAGATATAAAAACAACCCTCGGTTAGGAGGGTTGCCCTTGGATGTAGTACCCTAAAAGTTCTATAGAAGAACTCTAAGACAATGTCAGTATATACATACGTGTCCAGCATGTAAAAATTTGAAAATTATAGTGGATGATTATTTTGCAGGAGGTCTTAAACACACCATGTCCACCCCCAAACGTCTTCTTACCACTTTTGAAATAGTTCCTCCCACAATATCAACAGAACTTTGTGTAGATGATATGGTATACTAAATTATATTCTTCAATAACCATACTGTATGGAAGACGTACCACCAAAAACAAGAGTTTCACGCAATCTTCTTGTCTGGGTCTTTGCGCTCGTAGTCATCATTCTTGCTGTAGGATTTTTTATTTTTTCAGAACCTGCAATTTCTCCGACAGATGAGGGAGAGAGTTTTGGAGTGTTGCCCGAGAATCCTCCTGATTCTGTATCAGTCGAAGTATTGGAAAATGGAGAAAGGATTGTGAGGAATGTGGAGCAGGGATATATTGTCAAGATTAAACAAGATATGTATTTGTATAAAAATTCTGAAGAGGATAATCTGGTAGTACAGGATTTTATGGAACCAGGTGTGGCATACGGGGGAACTCCTGGCTGTAAAGTTTCTGTGAATGTTAAAAACGGGTCATTAGAAAATATGGAATATGAGGTAAGCCAAATGTGTAAAATGGATCAAGATTGCGAAGAATATATAGTCAAAGAAATAGAATTAAATAAGATAAAATGGTATGAAGTAAGGTATATTGGTCAGTTTGTGGGGTCTAATAATCCGGAATTTATTACCGACCATAATGAAAAAATTTATACGTTATACTTTCAGTGTGTAGACAAAAATTTTATTGATAATATTTTGTTAAATTTTTCCCTGTAATGTCCTATGTCTCTGATAAGGAGGGTGTTTATATTTCAATTCTTTATTGCCTTGTTTTTTGTTTGTAATCCTTCACTCTCATTTGGAAAGGTTATAGAAGTTCCATTTAAATCGCAAGTTCCGCCTGGTGTATGGGATAATACTTTAAACTGTGGACAGACTTCGTATCTAATGGTAGATGGTTTTTTTCATAATTATATTCCTACGGAAGGACATATTAAAGAAGTTGATGATTGGATCGAAGAGGTGATTGGTGATAATAAACGAAATTATAGTGGCAATTATACGTCCGTAGACAAATTAAAACGTTTAGCCCTAGAATATGGTACATATAAGGAGAGCGAGGTTACGATTTATAGGGGCGGAGATACTGAATATTTAAAATTGGAAATAGAGAAAGGCAAACCAGTAATAATTGCTGTTTATACAAACATGCTTGAAAAAGGAGAGGCAAGAGATTCAAAGCATTTTATGGTTTTGACTGGCATAGAGGGAAACACAGTTTATGTAAATGATCCGGGGAAGACAAAAGGAAAAGATAACATGTATACAATTGAGCAATTTATACTTGCGTGGTCAAAAAATAATTATGCCAGTATTATTTTTGATGTGGAAAATAAAAATGTCATACCGGAACCACCTATAATCCAGCCACAACCAGAACATTCTCCACCTCCATCTCTCGCCAAAAAAATATCAACCTTCTTTTCAAATCTATTTTCTTCAGACAACGAG
>Ga0210057_1008808_pt1 | contig 11836 bp, 5 predicted proteins | sample CryGeyCG2114_010_2_FD_183968 | JGI IMG/M metagenome (GOLD analysis project Ga0210057, IMG submission 183968) | Groundwater microbial communities from aquifer - Crystal Geyser CG10_big_fil_rev_8/21/14_0.10 (SPAdes) (version 2) | ecosystem: Environmental > Aquatic > Deep subsurface > Groundwater ...
TCCGTCATCACACTGTTCTCCCGTCTCCACTTGGTTGTTTCCACAGGTGCCCTGTGTACAACTGACGCCACATACTGTTGTGCATGGCTGTGTACAAGAAGCAGAACACTGAGCCGGACAGGAGCTACTTGTACAGAAACACTCGTTCCCTCCCTGATCTTCGAGTCCGCAGATACTGCTACACCCATCTCCATCTGTCGTGTTTCCGTCATCACACTCTTCTCCTGCATCGATTGCGTCGTTGCCACAATAACATTCTTTGCAGCATGCCAGGTCCGCCTTCCCGGCAGGACACGTGCCGATGATATTTTGGACAGCAGGGATGTTTAACGCATTCCCACGATTATTTGGTAAAGAAACTTTTTGTACATCAGCCGACCCCAGCGCGGCATCGAGAATGAGCACATCGTCAATCTGCGACTCCCATGAGTTATCACAACAATCCGACCCTGTGGGATTGAAGCCCACACCCAGCGTTCCCCCACCTAGGGAAGGAACGGCAGTGGAAGTAGAACTCTTGGGAGCACCGTCAATATACAGAGTGCTCGTCTGGGTTGCTTCATCCCACACGTAGGCAATGTGCACCTCTTCACCCGGCTGCAGAGGACGGCTGTCATACCACAGAGAGTTGTAGAGTCCCAAAATGTACTGACCATTACTGTTTCGAACGCCAATCCACGGATCGTCATCGCCATTCGGCCGCAGTACGCACTCAAAAATAGTCAACCAACTCCAGATTCCCGACGGCGGCTGAAACTTTACCCATGCGGCCCAGGTGAAGGATCCTTCCGTAGGGCAAAATGCCGGAATCAGCATATGTTGACGATTACCATCCAATGTTAGAACGCCATCGGAGACAGTTGCCCCTTTCAGTTCCCCTTCCCACTCTCGGCACGTGACATCCTTCACGTTACTCTCAACCACTGAACCATTTTCGAATGTCCAGTATCCGGATTTGGCATACGGACACCACTCCCCTGCCGTACAACCACTTGCAGCCGGACAGTCGCCCCCTCCCCCGCATGCATTTTCGCAGGAAGCCATGGTGGTATAGATGGACCCTTCGCACCCTACGCCGGCTTCACCTTCGTAACACTGATGAGACGCACTGCAACAACGATACTCCCATTCGCAATCCGCGCTGCAACCATCACTGTTCGTGATGTTTCCATCATCGCATTCTTCCCCAGACTCCACGCTTCCATTACTACACGCTCCGGTTGCATCACAATCTTGTGGGCAGTTTCCCGCATCCTCTCCCGAATCACATTTACCATTCCCACAGATCTCATATCGACAACTCGCTGAACACCCATCACCGTTGGTCGTGTTTCCGTCGTCGCACTCTTCATCATCGGAAGTACCAAAATCGCCGTCGGCACCTTCCTGCTGGACGATGCCATCGCCACACCAAGGCATAATGCACTTGCATGGAAACTCGCTATCCTCAGGACCTCTGCACCAGTATGCGGGATACGCCAAAGGATCTGCACAAGATCTTGGTGGCCCATCGCACTCTTCATCCCCTTCCACTACCCCATTGCCACATGTGCCGCTCCCTCCACCCCCTTCCGAACAATAACCAGCACTACATTTTCCTTTTTTACCATTCATATCAAGACAATCCGGTCTATTGAGCGGATACATCCCATCATCGTCACAGTATGCGCCTCCACCACTGAGCACTCCTCCCTGCGGACAGGAGAATCCATCCGGGGAAAGACAAGGATTAGACTGTGCAAACAAAAAATTGCTCTGCGACTGCAGCACAAGAATACTTGCCGCAAGCACGACACTTCCTGCCAGCAGTGTTCTCTTATTTAACTGCACTATGGGATTCATGCTATCAGGAGAAAACGCAAAAATTCCTTGCCGTTTGAGCAATTACGTTATTGAGTTAGTAAGTTCTTGTGTTACTTCCCGCGCCGTCGCACCCAAGCAAGTCCCCCTGCGGCACCTGCGGCAATGACCATGATCGCGACCGGACCGGTTTCCGGTTGTGTGACTGGCGTAAACATTCCTCCTTGACCAATTTGTGGAGCAACGCTGCCAGGGAAACTACCACCATTTGCGAAAGCAAATTTACACTTGTTTCAATCGTAATTTTGCATTGTGCATAGCTCTACCGCTACTATTTTTCCCATGCCAGCCTCCTCATTAGATCAAATCGTATCATTGTGTAAACGCCGCGGGTTCATCTTTCCAGGATCGGAGATCTACGGAGGATTGGCAAACAGTTGGGATTACGGACCGTTGGGAGTGGAACTAAAGAATGCCATACAGCAGTGGTGGTGGGAACGGTTTGTCACAAAACGTCAGGATATGGTCGGCGTGGATGCGGCAATTTTCATGAATCCCAAGGTCTGGGAGGCGAGCGGTCACGTGGCCAATTTCAACGATGCACTGGTAGACTGTAAAGAATGCAAAGCACGTCACCGTGCGGATCACCTGATTGAAGATGCGGATCCTGACATGAAAGCGGATGGCAAAAGTCCGCAGGAACTGACCAAGATCATTCAGAATATGAATCTCGGTTGTCCCACATGCGGAAACAAAGGGACATTCACGAACGCACGCACCTTCAACCTCCTCTTTCAGACACAACTCGGCGCACTGGAAGAAGGTGACCACCGATCGATATACCTCCGCGGCGAAATTGCTCAAGCGATGTTCGTGAACTTCAAGAACGTCCTGAATACGATGCGCAAGCGTCTTCCATTTGGTGTCGCCTCCGTCGGAAAAGCGTTCCGCAACGAAATCACTCCGGGAAACTTCACTTTCCGCACACTGGAATTTGACCTAATGGAATTTGAATACTTCATTGAAAAGAACAACTGGGAAGAGATGTTTACGTATTGGCAGAACGAACAGCAAGCGTGGCTGAAAGAGATGGGATTCGCCAATGAACGGCTGCGCATCCGTGAGCACACGCAGGATGAACTCTCTCACTATTCCAAGAAAACGGTCGACGTGGAATATCAGACGCCATTCGGATGGAAAGAACTCTTCGGTCTTGCGTACCGCACCGACTTTGATCTCAAAAACCACATGGAACAGAGTGGTGAAGATCTGCAGTACACAAACCCTGATACGGGAGAAAAATTCATACCCCACGTCATCGAACCCACCTTCGGTCTTTCCCGCCTCACACTCATGACGCTGCTGGAAGCATACAACGAAGAAACACTCGAAGGAGAAGACACGCGCACAGTTATGAAATTCAATTCACGTATAGCCCCTGTGCAAGCCGCAATCCTTCCTCTCAGTAAAAAGGAACCCCTCATCGCCAAAGCACAGGAAATCTACAATCTTCTCAATGATCAGACGAACCTCCGCCTCGATTTTGATATGACAGGATCGATCGGCAAACGCTACCGCCGACAGGATGAAATTGGTACCCCGAAATGTATCACCATCGACTTCGGCACCATAGGAGAAGATAGTGAACAAGGAGAGAAAAATACGGTGACCGTGCGCGACAGGGATACACTGCAGCAGGAGAGGCTCCCTATCGAGAAATTACGAGATATTTCCCTTGCATGACGTTTTTTTTGGCTCTAGACTCCACACATTCCTTTCCAGCCGATCGCTGTGGATCCTCCCCGGCTTGCCGGGGCCTGCCACACTAGGCGAGATGACGCTAAGAAAGCAGTTCTAAGGATTCCCCCATGTTTATGCCGTTTCCAACCGAAAAAGATTTAATCAAATCTGCGTGCCACTTCGGCCACGCAAAACACAAGTGGAACCCGAAAATGGCTCCCTACCTCTATGCCATTCAGAAGGGGATTCACATTTTTGATCTCACTCAAACCCATGCAAAACTGAAAGAAGTCTGTGCAGAATTACAAGAACTTTACGACGCCGGAAAGGTCATCCTCTTCGTTTCGACAAAACAACAGAGTATCACCGCAGTAGAATCCATCGGGAAACACCTCAATCAGCCAATCGTGACCTCAAAATGGATTCCCGGACTCATGACCAATTGGAATACGATTAAGAAACGCCTCAAAGTCTACAAGGATCTGCAGGAATCTTTCAAATCAGGCGACATCACAAAATACACAAAGAAAGAGCAGACGATGCTCCGTAAAAAACTCGCCAAACTCGATATTGCGCTTTCCGGCGTTGCGCATATGACGAGTACTCCGGATGCGATCTTCGTGGTGGATGCCGTCCATAACAATGTGGCGGTGCGCGAAGCACTGACACTGAAGATTCCTGTATACGGCATCTGTGACAGCAACGCGAACCCTGATGATTTTACGAACTTCGTTCCTGCAAACGATGACGCCGTGAAATCGATTGAAATTATTCTCAACACCGTTGAAGAACACCTGCTTGGCGGAAAGACAAAGAAAAAAGCAGAAACTCCCGAGGAAGAGGAAACTCTCGTCTCCAGTTCGTAACTTCACGTGGGCCGCACTTACTACCTACTACCTACTATGTCCATCTCCGCTTCAGCCGTTGCCTCCCTCCGTTCCCGCACAGGAGTCTCCATGCTCGCCTGCAAGGAAGCTCTTGAAGAAGCAGGTGGTGACGAGGAAAAGGCAATCGAGATTCTGAAAAAACGCGGTATTGCACAAGCCGCCAAGAAAGCCGGGCGCGCACAATCGCAAGGACTGATCTTCGGCGCACAGGATGGAAATAAAGCGGCCATTCTCCTCCTCGGTTGTGAAACGGACTTCGTGGCAAAGGAAGAAGACTTTAAGAGCGCAGGACAGAAGCTCGTCGATCTCCGGCTGCATAAAGGAGAAGAGAAAGCAAAAGTCGAAGCTGATGAACAAATCCCCGCACTCGTCAACAAGCTCGGTGAAAATATCTCTCTGCTTGAAGCACATATGGTTGAAGCACCCGCCGTCGGACTCTACATTCACACGAACGGTAAAATCGGTGTGCTCATCGGACTCGACGGCGGTACGCAGGAGCTCGCACGCGACCTTGCCATGCACGCTGCCGCAATGAACCCGCAGTATGTTTCACCGGACGATGCCCCGACCGATATGCTTGAAAAGGAGAAGGAGATATGGATGGAGCAACTGAAAAAAGAAGGAAAGCCGGAGAATATCATCGGCAATATCATTCAAGGAAAAGCGAAGAAATTCAAAGAGGAACATGCGTTGCTGACGCAACCTTTCGCGAAAGATCCCGGTAAAAAAGTGCAGGATCTTCTTGGTAATGCAAGGGTGGTGAACTACGTAAGGTTGTCAGTGGACGAATAATTGTGTCATCCCCTCCTTCTTCGCACCCAGCCCCATCCCGCCGCCGCGCCGGTGGCAATGATAGCGAGAGCGGCGGGGCCGGTTGCCGGTTGCGAGCGTGGCGCTGCCGCATGCACTGCTTGCTGTTGATATATTGGCTGACCTTTGGAATTGAAACCAACGACAACTGTCCGTACATCACCTCCTTGCTGTGCTAGTACGAAACTTTCTGGCACTCCACCGCTCAAGAACGGTTCTGTACTTCCTCCCTGCATCGTCTGTGCCACAAGTGCAGACTGGACCGCTGGCGGAATATATGCCGGATGACTGGGATCCACACGAAATGATTGTGGTACACCTTCTTGCCCAAACAGGAACCGTTGTGCTGGCAGTGCTTGGGTGGGAAGTTGTTGCCATCGCTGTAGTGGCTGACCCGCAAGTTGCAGTCGTGCTTCTTCAAGAGAAGCAAACAATTGACACTGAATACACTCCAGTGGACTTGAGGCGCTGTGTAGCGCCAGCTCACACTGTTCACCACGATCCAGCTGTACAATGCCATCGCCGCAGAATGGCACCGCAGAGGGAGAGGGAAAAGAGGAAGGGGAAGGGGAAGGGGAAGGGGAAGGAGAAGGGGAAGGAGAAGGGAAAGGGGCAGGAGGCAACGGTGCTGCATGGAAACTGGAAATATTGGAAACAACTTCTGCCCGGGATGACGCTTGCGAAACTATCGAACGAGAGCTAACCATTTGCGCATCCCGTTCATCATTGTCATTTGGATCATAGGAGAACGAATTTTCCACATTTCCATCGGTATGACATCCGGGATCCAGTCCATCGATTGAACCGTCATTGTCGTTATCCAGCTGATCAGAACATTCAAGAAGGAGAGTGATCACGAAAGAGGATGATTGCGCTGCAGATGACTGCACAGTGACGGATGATGTTTGTGACGAGACCTGAGTGGATACTTGTGAAGAAATCTGTACGGATGACACCGAAGAGACAGACTGCAAAGAAGAGTGCGAAGAAGAGCTTGATGATTGCAAAGTAATTCCCGTGCCACACTGACATGTGCTGTAACATGTTTCGTTGAGAGCACACTTCGGATCCAACTCCTCCAACTCCGGTTCGCATTCCTCGTTTCCGACAAGAATACCGTCGCCGCACACCGGGGCACATTGAGAAGCCTCTCCCGGTACACACTGATTTTGTATGCATTGCGTACATGCCGGACCTTTGATGCATGCACCATTTTGACAACCGTCCGGACAGAGGACTCCTCGTTGCACAAAACCAACCACCTGCTCTGACCCACCAAAGAGTCCGCGTCCCCAGTAATATTCTTCAACGACATTTCCCTTGCATTCGTCTATTCTTGTATTTTTGGGAACACCAGGAATGTTGTAATATAGAGTTCCTTTCGTCCAAATATCAAACCCATTATCTGTATCGACATACTGTCCTTGCTGCGGTGTCGTTCCGGGAATACACGCTCCGTTTTGACAGCCGAGAGAATTGAGCGGACAGGGAACATCATCGGGAATGGAGGATCCTTCTCCGCAAATCATCTCAAGAATCATACCATTTTCACATCTGTCCCGCTGTCCTCCCGCGGAACCGGCGACCACGATATTGGCCCCGCCATCTGTGTCAGTACAGTTGCCGACTGTGTGCGGGCCGGTACACGCATTCAGACACTCCGTACACACCTCGCCACCGGTTCCGCCTCCAGGTCCTCCACTCTCACCAAGAAGACCAACTCCCCCATCCTCGCTTCGGGGTCGGCAGAGTTGCACTTCACTCGTCCTATCTACGGTCCCATCAAGGTTGTACACCGTGATGGTTAATTTCCCCGTGTTCGATTCAAAACGCGGAACAGCGATCTTCCCGTCATCCGTGATCGCCGCCTGCCAGAGCACTGACTGGAGTGGCCCGTTTACGCCGCCTGCCGACATACGCGTGAGAGATCCCGTCGTCCGATCGAAGGCAAAGAGTTGCTGAGCGGAATTTCTCGGCCATGTGATGAAGAACACCGTTGATCCATCGGGGGAGATGAGCGCCGGGTAGTTGGACTGGTGATTGTTGATGCCCTCTGGAAGAGGGGGGATAACACTCATCTGTTGAGTTGCACGATCGAATACGCCGAAGACGGGCGCGGTCGGTTCATTCTGAAGCAAACTCTTGTATGCGAGAAAAACCACATATCGTCCGTCCGCACTCATATCATACACCTGACCATAGGTCCTCCTTCCATCCGTTTCCGGCAGTGCGAGAAGATCGATGTACGTGATCGTGCCTGTTTGAAGGTCAAGAAGATTCGCACGCGCGCCGTTGTCTCGGTCCGCCTCCCACGGGACCGAGTAGGCGATGTATCGCCCGTCGTTACTCACAAATCCTCCGTAGATCTTGAAGCTCGAAAGCGACTGTGACGACTGCCCTGTTTGCGTGTCGTACAATGACGACGCAATCCACCATGTACTTTCATTGGACACAAGAAGTTTATGACCGTTTTTACTCATACCAAAGACATTTCGCCCGATGCACTTCTCTGCTCCAGTCGTCAGATCCAAGAAGTAGGAACCGATTGTGACCGGCCGGGAAGAATCCCCAATATATTCTGTCTCGTCATCTGAATATGTAACAAAGCGTACATCACTGCTGATTCTGATATTCGACGGTAGAAAATCTTCTCTCGTAAATTCGTCTCCACAGATGCGACCCGCTGCAACCTCCTCAATGTTTCCATCACTGCATCTCTCCCCCTCCCCCTCTCCCTCTCCCTCTCCCTCAGCACACATCCACCCCTCTTCAATGTGACATTGTGAAGAGCATCCATCCCCATTCTGTCCATTCCCATCATCACACTCCTCGCCTGTCTCGATGCGACTATTACCGCATACGGGACCTTGCGATGACAGAGAAGAGAAAGATACGGAGGAGGAGGAGGAGGAGGAGGAGGATGTGGAAGATGAACTGCTGGATGATGCTCCCTCACATTGACATGTCTGCTGATGACACTGCTCCCCGGAACCACACGTTCCCTGACCATCACATTCTTCGCCACCAACAATCTGACCATCTCCGCAAATGGGTTCACACTGATCCGCGCTACTACTCTGTCCATCGCCTCCATCATCAGGCGGGGGCAGGAAATCAGGAGCCATTGTCCCAATTTCTCCACCATCTCCTTCATTACTGCCTTGCTCTCCGAGCTGATTTGTACATCGCCCATCGATGCATACACCTCCGGGAGTATCAGGATTGTCACAGGGTTTCTCAAGAGTGGAATGCACCCATCGCGGTGGCTGGCCTAATACCCCTGTACGTATAGCATTACATACGTGCTCTGTCACAGCTGACGAATCCTTACAGGCATCAGTAAATGTTTCACCCTGAAACGTTACCGTTCCTTTTACTGTCGGATCCGGTCCGCCATCAGAATCCGTACACGTTTCCCCTGTCTGGGTATTTACATCTACAGGGCAGCGTCCACATTGTCCGGGACAGGATGGCGAACCACAGGCATCGGTATATTCCGCTTCACCGGCAGCGCAATCCAGAAAGAATGTATTACACTGACCTCCGACTTCCGTTGCAGTACACACAAAATCTTCTGGACACTCACTCTCATCTCCGCCGTCACCCACACGACACTCCCATCCATCCTCCACTACGCAGTCAGATGAACACCCATCGTCATCATCAGTATTCCCATCATCACACTCCTCCCCATCATCTCGCTCCCCATTGCCACACAAATCCGGCTCTTCGAATCCACAGGTCTCATTGCACGCATCTTGTTCTGCATTGAAAGAAAATCCTCCCTGGATTGCACAATCCGTCAGGGACATTTGCTGACAAGCTTGCTCCTGCTGCATGCAACACCACCCGCCAACCTCTCCATCCCCTACCTCTCCGGGAAGACGATCACCGAACATCGAAATCACGATAATGACCACTGTGACTCCAAGAGCTCCAACGATGCCGGAACGAGAAAGTGAAGGCATGATACCACTCAGCGTATCATGCACTGCGCAAACTCATTATGCACCAATACGCCTAAGGATCTCCCTGTCAACGAATTCTTTCTGCCGTCCGTACTTCAGACGTGAGAGTTGGATATAGGCTTCGGCGGCCTGCTCATCTTTCGGATACGTATTGTCTTCCCACGCGCGCGGCACTTCGAGCGTGAACGGACGCGATGCCTGCCCCTCGATGCAGAGCCGCATGCACGCGCGGAGGAATCCCATGTTCAGCATATCCTGTTCACTGAACACCGGCGCCATTTCCTTCGCACATGTCTCGGCATCCTGCGCACCGATGCGGTAGAAGATCTTCGTTCCGACGTTACCGAAGATCGCTCCTTTCAGGCTCACGCCGCCGGAAAGTTTATCATCTTTCTCCAGCTGACCGAGGTACTGGTGCGCGAGCACGAGTCCCAAACGGTATTTACGCGCTTCAGAGAGAATGGATTCGATCGACTGCGTCACGAAGTTCTGGAACTCGTCGATATAGAGGAAGAAGTCCTTTCGACTCTCTTTGCTCTCGCGTTCCCGACGCATCGCCGCTACCTGTATTTTATTCACGATGATCATACCAAGCAGGTTTGAGTTGATATCTCCGATCAATCCTTTGGACAGATTCATCATGAGAATTTTTCCTTCAGCCATACACTTGCTGACATCGAACGCGCTCTTCGTCTGTCCGAGAATATTGCGCACAAGCGTGTTCGTCGTGAACTGACCGAACTTCGCCGCGAAGTAAGGAATCATTTCCTGCTTCTCTCGAGCACCGGTCTGCGCCATCTGATGTTCCCAGAAGGAACGCACAATCGGGTTTTTCACCTTTGTCACCTTGTACTTCTGCCATTCATCGTCCGTGAAGAGACGTACAATATCGGTAATCGCCCCACCTTCATCCTCGTCGTCCATGAGCGTGAGGCAGCCGTTACGGAAATAGTCCTGAATACGCGGACCGAAGACTTCGTTTCCGAACATCTTCACCATCATGTTCATCGCCTCAAGCGCCACGAAATCCTTCTCCTCCGGCGTCTCGGCTTCCAGCATGTTAAGCCCCATCGGACGCTCGGTATCGGCGGGATTGAAGTAGATCACATCATCCGCACGCTCGCGGGGAATGTACGGAAGCAGATCTTTCGCGAGCGATCCATGGGGATCCATGACACACATTCCTTGTCCGCTATGCAAATCCTGGCGAGCCATAACCTGCAACACATTCGATTTTCCCGTACCCGTCTGACCGATGATGTAGAAGTGGCGAAACCGATCCTCTCCGTCGATGTATACTTTCCGCTTCTCTCCACGAAATGTATTCGTTCCCATATAGAGTCCGCTCTCCGGCATATCGGTCGGCGCCGGCGCCACTTTGAACATCTGCCACTTAATGTTCTCGATGCGGTTGTACTTGATATTCGGAAAGTGGTAGAAGCTCGCAATTTCGAGCGTTCCGAGAAGAAGACGCTTGAAGCGGAACCACTCCCGCACGCTGCGCCGGCCGCTGCGTCTGATGAAGCGCCTGACAACGCCGCGTCTGCTCTCGAGAGATGAACGTGTGAAGGTGTTTCCGCGAATATCGTTGAACTGCGCGAAGCTTGCTGCAATAGTATCGAGAATGGACTGTGCCCGCGGCTGCGAGTTGGCCGATGCGACGACACGCACCACGGCATGAAAACCGGGGTATGCCGCCTTCTCTTCCAGCTGTTTGCTGTATTCCTCCACCGCCTGCGACACGCGCTCTCCCGTAGGAGAATCTTCTTTGGGGCCGGCCGTACCGTCCTGGTTCGGAGAGAAGAGATCCATGAGTGCCCATATCCATGTAAGAGGATTGAGAATAGAAATGCCTTTCTTCTTCGGATTCAGAAAATCCGATGCGTGTTTCTGCAACTTTTTCTGCCAGCTGTTTTTGACCGGTCGCAGAATAATCTGAATAGCTGCACCCTCCTCGACCTCGAGTTTGGAAAATGCGTTCGCGACGGAGTTCAGCGGATCACTCTTGAGTTGCTGGTAGGTTTTGAATGTCGATACATGATTTTTACTTGCAATGAGAGACCGACCGACAACGACGGACTTTGGCGTGAAGATGTTGTAGTCTTCCACCTCGTCAATGATGGCATCGGGGTAGTACGACGTCACCTGCTTCTCGATAAACTGCACGATCTCACGAGGCGCAACGACAAAAAAGATAATTTGCTTCGCAAGAGCTGCATACTCTAGAGAAAAATACGGTTGTCCACGGAAGAGTCGCCCCCAGGTACTGTCATACATCCCATGTACCGATTGGTAAAAATGATCCATGACACCTATCACCTCTTTAAAGTCGCGACCTTTCTCCTCGGTATCCACCTCTTTTTCATCGCGAGACTCTTTTTTGGGAAGAATAACCTGTAAAAACACCAACCGTTCCTCACGTCGCTTATCATATATCCACCGCACCCAGAGCAGCAGTATCCAAAGAATACCGAGAATCCCGAGAATCGACCCAATGAGCGGCAGATAATCCACGAAGGGCATCTTAACAGTATAGCAGAAAACAGGCGATGCTGCAGTACCCAAACAACTATGGCCTCCTGCTATTTGACAAAATACTATACTATTTTATTAATTGCATTTATGAAAGAA
>Ga0210057_1008809_pt1 | contig 11835 bp, 9 predicted proteins | sample CryGeyCG2114_010_2_FD_183968 | JGI IMG/M metagenome (GOLD analysis project Ga0210057, IMG submission 183968) | Groundwater microbial communities from aquifer - Crystal Geyser CG10_big_fil_rev_8/21/14_0.10 (SPAdes) (version 2) | ecosystem: Environmental > Aquatic > Deep subsurface > Groundwater ...
GAGATGCCATGAATGGTATCAAGCGCGCCTTCCGCCACTTGAAATAAACTAACTGCTTCTTGGGAGTTTCTTCCGGCCTGATCCATACTGACGATATGAGATTTCATTTTTTCAGAAATGGCCAGACCGGAAGGATCCTGCGCCGCCTCGAAAATGCGATCGCCACTACTCAAACGACTTTGAGCTCGCTCCTGATCTTGCCTAACATTTGAGAGTACCCTTTGCGCTCCTAACGCTAAAGGGTTACTGGCTATCCTCATGTTCTTCCTTGAAAAAAGGTGAAGCACGCCTTTGCTTCACCTGCGGCTATTCGGCAAATTTTTCCGTCGGCCTTAAAAATTTGCAATTATTTGTAATATCCCAGCGACTATGTCCCCACCTTATTTCCTAGCGATTATGGCCCAAACAAATTAGTCAACTATTCTTGATCTATTCTTTTAATATCAAGGAGTTGATATGGGAGAAGTTGTTATGAGTAAGCATGATCAAAAAATGTATGAGCTTGCAATTCAAGTTTTGTGTAAGAGGCTAACGATTGTTGAGTTTTCTGTATTAGTAAATAAATCCTATCGACAATCAAAAAGAATTATTAAAAAAGTACAGGCCCAGGGAATGAAGGGAGTCAAACACGGAAACCTTGGGAAAGTTCCTATCAACAAGACTGATCCTGAGCTTGAAATGGATGTTTTGTCTCTTCTGAAAGGAAAATATTATGATTTTAACCTAACTCATTTTAGGGAAATGATTGAAACTCACGAGGGTATAAGGGCCGGAAAAAATATTATTCATCGTATTGCCACTCAAAATAATCTTGTAAAAAGACCCAAGCGAAAGTCCGGGAAAAAGATCCATTCCCCTCGTCCTCGTATGCCTCAAGAAGGGATGCTGATTCAGTTTGATGGCTCAGAACATATGTGGTTTGGAAACTTTGAATCGGATCTCATTGGAGGGATTGATGATGCCACTGGAAAAGTTTTGGATGCGGAGTTTTTTATTGGAGAGACTAGTCTTCATTGCATGAAAGTTATGAATGATATTATTGAAAAAAATGGTGTTCCTCATGCCTTTTACCTTGATAAGGCCGGTGCTTTTGGAAAAGATGATCGCGACCAAGACTCAACCCAGATAGGAAGGGCCCTTAACGATATTGGGTGTGACATTATTCTTGCAGGCTCCGCCCAGGCAAAAGGAAAAATTGAAAGACTTTGGAATACTTTTCAAGACAGACTTATTGCGGAATTGAGATTATATGAGATTAAAACAATCCCTTCGGCAAATCGCTTTTTGAAGGAAGATTTTTTACCAAGATTTAATGACAAATTTAGCTACCCTGCCAGGGATAAAAGTAAGGCCTACATGCCTTTAGAGAAAGATCTTAAAAATATATTTTGTCTCAAAGAAAAGCGAAAAATATCCAATGGAAACGTATTTAGCTGGAATGGTAATCAATATATTATTGAAGGATTTAAAAGCTATAAGTTCAGAACTGTAAACATAAACACTCATTACTCTGGTGAGGTGAGCTTCGATATCATGGGCAAGCCTGTCACGGCAGGCCTTTATAATCCAAATCCGAGAACAAACTTTGCAGCCGCATAGAGATGCCCAGATTTACCCCGTAGGGGCCGAAGCAGGATGCGGAGGTCTGGGTGTCCAACAACCAGGAAGGGCGTTAGTCTTCATCTATGGCCTAATAAAGCCGAAGGGACATAATCGCTGGGAAATAAAAGGGACATAATCGCCAGGAAACGACAAAAATTTGCAATTATTCCCGTCAAAAGCACATTATCCGACTGATCGAAACCACTAAGATATTAATGCTTGACTAATTCCTTTGCTGTTTATGAAATATATAAACTCCCTATAACAAGCAATTATGAGAAAGGAAAAAAATAGTGAAGATTAAATCTATGACATTATTAATCACGCTGCTCTTAATGAATTATGCATGCCAAAGTACCCGCTCCCAATATCCCAATCATTGGTGGGCCAAGATCAGTGACCAGCAAGTGCCTGGATGGGAAATCCTTCCCGACCGAGGTGAAAAAGGTAAAAGTGTCATTCTATCAAAGCGCCATGAACTTGGACTTTTATCCAATTTTGCAGCCACTCCATTCATCTTCCGCGGCAAACAATATCAAAGTATGGAAGGCCTGTGGCAAAGCATGAAGTACCCTGAAAATAAGCAGGATGAAAGAGCGCGATTTAAAGGAGTCACTTGGCCTTACTCAAGAGCGCAAGTTGAGCACATGGTGGCCTTTGAGGCCAAGAAGGCCGGAGACATTGCCTCCGCCAATATGAAAAAAATGAATATTAACTGGGTAACTTTTGAAGGAAAACGTATGCCCTATCGAGTGCCTGATAAAGGCGAGCATTACCAAATTATCCGCACCGCCATGGAGCAAAAATTAAAGCAAAATGTGAATGTCAAAAATGCCTTGGTAAGCACAAAAAATCTGATACTCCTGCCCGATCATAAAAGTGGCCCGAATCTCCCGCCTGCTTGGGATTACTGTCAGATCTGGATGGAGCTTAGGAGCGAATTATAAATATTGGGGTATTCAACAAGCTAAAATGACATAAAAAATCTAGCTTGAGTGTAAATTTTATTCACTAGTTATCTGACAAAACAAAAATGGCCTAATATAGCACCATAAAAAGGATGGTCTCATGCGTCTTATACAATATTTCTTTACCTTGGGCTTTATACTTGTAAGTTTGCAAACGAATCTTGCTCAGGCGGCCAAATATTCGTTGGAAGATTTATTCACCACTATCCGTCAGGAAAAGATTTGGAAAACTAGAAAAATCTTAAAACAAGTTAGTGCCAATGAAAAAAACCAAGATGGAGTCACTCCTCTTATGGTTGCCGCTGCCGCTCCTCAACGAGGCTTCATTTTAAATGGCCGCAAAAATAGAAAGATCATTAAAGTTTTGATAAAGAAAGGCGCGAACACCGCTTTGGTCGACAACCAGGGGCGAAATGCTCTTTTTTATCACCTCGATCAGCCCAATTTATATAAGGGCGATATCAAGAAATTGGCCATTTTAATTGCCGCAAAAACCTCGGTTAATCAAAAAGACATTTATGATAACACGCCACTTTTTTTCTTACTTAAGCGCTATGACCGGGACAATGTTAACGGCAATTACCACAATCAACTGGCCAAGCTACTAATTAAAAATCACGCTGAATTCAAAAGGTTCAATAAAAGCGGAGAAACGCCACTGATAATAACTGCCCTTAACGCCAATTATGAAATGGCCCAGTTTCTACTACAAAACGGTGCTAATCCCGAGGACCGTGATTCAAACAGCATGACGATCCCACTTCTCATCGAATCCCGATATGACATGTCCATACCTCGCAATAAAGACCTATTCTGTCTTTTCATAAAAAATGGCGCTCCAACTGACCAAACATCTACAACTTGCCTTTAATCATGACTAAATAAATCTCGGCAATTCAATTGGCAATACGATAGAATAAGAAAAACCAATATCTCTAGATTAATTATTGGAAATGGTATCTTTTCTATGAACAAAGATTTGCACTCTATGAGTATTGCCAGCGACGAAGAACTTATGCTGCTATATCAAGGTGGCGACGATGCTGCATTTGGAATTTTATATCAGCGCCATGAGCGCAAGGTATATTCTTATCTACATAAACGACTGAGATCAAGTGAAGAAGTGGCCGAGGTTTTTCAAAATACTTTTTTTAAGCTACACCGCCAAAGAAATAAGTATAAAAAGGATTTTCTTTTCTTACAGTGGTTGTTTGTTATTGCTCGCAGTGAATTGATCGATTTTGCTCGAGGTAAAAAGGCCTTACAAACAAAGCATCAAGTCTATGCTCAGAATCTAAGTCCCGACTCGCGCCTAGACCCCCTGCAAACTCTCATTGATCAGGAGATTTCTCAGCTAAAAGAATTTCAACTGGATGAGCGTGAAAAAATAGCGTTGCAACAGCGTATTTTTTCACAAGAAGATTTTGAAAGCATTGCCAAGGCCTTGGGCACTGGACAGGCCAACACCCGCCAAATTATTCACCGCGCACTGAAGAAATTAAAGCTCGGTCTGATAAAATAGATTTATAGAAATAAATCCATTTGCAGCTTGTTACCTGCCACCACACTATAGTCGTCAAAATTTTCCACTCCGGCGGCCTTAAGGACCTGGTCGTCGATAAAAAATTGCCCGGTTGTTGTGGCCGAATGACGAATCAGAATTTGATAAGCAGCGTCTGCCATAATTTTGGGAGTGCGACTCATAGAAGCCAAAGTTTCACCCATCGGCATATTTTTTATTGCCGCTGTAGCAATGGTTGTTTGGGGCCATAAAGCATTTGAGGCAATCTTCTCTCTGCCCCACTCCTGCGCCCAGCCCAAAACACACATGCTCATACCATATTTTGATATAGTGTAACCCAAATGGTCTCCCAACCAAGGAGGACTTAAATTTATTGGCGGGGAAAGAGTTAGGACGTGGGGGTTAGACGACTTTTGTAAATGAGGGTAACAGGCCTGACCGCATAAAAAAGTGCCACGCACATTTACCTGGTGCATGAGATCAAATTGTTTAGCAGAAAGATGAGGAGTCTTCTCAAGACAAATGGCACTAGCATTATTAATCAATATATCAATTCCACCAAAATGAGAGACGGCCTTATCAACCGCTTCTACAATTTGCTCTTGATGGCGAATATCAACTTTAAGCGCCAGAGCGTGACCACCTAATTTTTCGATTTCCTCTGCGGCACTATAAATTGTCCCTTCCAGCTTGGAATGAGGCTCAGTTGTTTTTGCGGCAATAACAATATTCGCTCCATCCTGGGCCGCGCGTTTGGCAATCTCTAGCCCTATGCCACGAGAGCCACCACTAATAAAAAGTGTTTTGCCTTTTAAATTTCCCACCACTTCGCCTAGACCCTGAGCCTGCTTTAAGTGTTTAGGATCAAAGTAACGGGCGTTGATATAGGCCCTGGCAGCATATAAAATTTTATCCGAGATTTTTTGCAATTGCCCTTTTACCAGCTTCATTTTTTACCACCTCTTCCAATCATCTAAAATAGCAATCAAGCGAGGATGAACCAGCCTATGATAATCCCAAAATAAACCGGCACGTTTCTCATCCAAATTGCTATGTTCAGACAGTACTTTTAAAGTTTCACTATAGGCCATCATCTGACAGATCGTTTCAGAGTGAATCATTAATTTTTCCACTTTGTCCTGACTCATCCAAATTTTGCGATCAAAAATTTTTAAAATTTCATCCGGCCGCAAAGTTTTAAGTACTAATTTGGCCAGGCCTCGTTTCATCATAAAATCAAGCTTGAGATACTCCTTCTGAGTCGCGTCCTGACCAATTTTACTTGTCACTGCCGGAGCACCAGATAATAGGCCAGCAAAATATTCACCTGGTCTTTTAAAAATTCCCTTAAGCAAATCTTTCAAAACCATGAGAGATTGAATTTGTGAAGTGCCCTCATAAAGAAGGGGGCCGAAGCTATCGCGATGCAAGCGCCCCACGGCGTGCTCATCAATCAGACCGTGCCCACCCAGAGCTTGAATTGCCTTTTTAGAAATATCGACGCAGGTTTCTGTGCCATAATATTTTAGCAAAGGCGTTCTTAACCGCACAACTCGCATGACCTCTTTTAACTTTTGCTGCTCTTGCTGGTTGAGATCACCTGTTGTGCGTTTTTTTAAATCCAAACGATGATAAAGAGTAAATGAATTGAGGCTATCAACGAAAAAGGCGCGATAAGCGTCACATTCAACCTGCCACTGGCCAAAATTTCTGGCATAGAGAGGTAGTTCTAATAAATTTTTACCAAACTGTTTTCTTTCCTCGGCATACTTTTTGACATAGTCAAGACAGGCTTCCATTAGACCCAAAGCCTGCCCACCGGCGCCAATGCGGCTCTTATTCATAAGATGAAACATTAAAGCTAGCCCACGATGTTGCTCGCCAACCAGCTTGCCAATACTATCTTCAAAAAGAACTTCGCAGGTAAAAGAACCCCGCATGCCCATTTTGTGTTCATGCTTGGTAACACTGTAATTCATTCTTTTATTGTCACCATCACCAATAAATTGCTCTAGTAAAAAAAGTGAAATGCCATTAACACCCTCAGGAGCGCCTTGAATTCTGGCCAAGACAAAACTAAAGCCCCCGCCGCCATTAGTAATAAAAATTTTACTACCACGAATTTTGTAGCTTCCATCTGCCTGCTCTATCGCAGTCGTTTTCAAGGCTCCGATATCCGAACCGGCATCTGCTTCTGTTAAGGCCATGGAGCCACTAATTTCGCCATTAATAATTCGAGGAATCAGGCGTTCACAGTCAGCCTTAGAACAAAATCGTTCTAACATATCCGTCATAGATGGAAAAAAATTAAGCTGACTGGATGAGGCCAGACAAAACCTACTGATCGACACAAAGGCCAGCATGGTCATGGCAACAGGTAGCTCCAATCCTCCATATTCACGCTTCGCGGCCATACCTAAGAGATGCAGATCTCGCGCCTCGCAATACAGCTCTTGCAGCAATGGCCCAACTAGCATTTCGCCCTTTTCCACTGTCCCTGGGCCAACGGCATCCAACTTTGCCGCTCGTTTTGCTATCTTTTCTTGGCCCCACTGGTCGATAACATCAAGCATTTCACGCAGAAATACTTTGGCCTCGTGTGCATCAGTCCAACCTTCAACTGTGGGAAATTCAGGATGATAGGCCTTTAAAATCTCATCCCATTTCAGACCATTTTGAAATAGCCACTGCCACTCACTTGAATCTTTGAAGCTGTTCACAACTTCTCCTTAAAATTAATTATTTTAAACCATAGATCTGTCGCGCCTCAGAGATAGAGGCAACTTCGCGTCCGCAGTCATGAACAACGCGGGCCAACTCTTGCATCAAAGCACCATTGGAGCTTGTTCTCTCGCCGCTGGGTAGATAAAATGTATCCTCAACCCCGGTTCTTAAGTTGCCACCCAGCTCGCAGGCGCGACGATAAAGCGGCCATACTTCTTGTTGCCCAATACCTATTACCTGCCATTGCGCCCCTAATGGTATTTCTTCCAACAAGAGCGGCAACCAACTTGGTTTAGACGGCATGCCGCTATTCACGCCCATAACAAGCGAAACATTAAGTGGATCATCCAGCATGCCAGTCGATTTAAACATGGAGATACTACGAACAATTCCGGTATCAAAGCACTCGCATTCCGGTCTGATATTATTTTCTTTCATGACATTTAAATAGGCCTGAATTTTTTCTACCGGATTATCAAACAACATGGGAGGCCAGGCCCAAGTACCATCTTTTTTTGTCTTGAGATAGTTCAAAGAACCTGAATTAAGTGCTGCGATTTCAGGTTTGATTTGACTCAAGCAGGCGAGCGGTCCGCTGATATCTGCTCCAATGACTCCAGTTGACATGTTAAGTATAATTCCTGGAACGCGATCACGAATGGCCTGACAAATCTCATTCACCACAGAAACTTCCCATGTCGGGAAGGCCCCTTTGCCCGGTTCCTGCCGGCGAAAATGACAATGAACGACACTGGCTCCAGCATTGTGGGCATCGAGTGCCGCCTGCGCCATTTCGTTGGGAGTGACAGGAACATGATGGACTTTGGGATCGGTTAAAACTCCGGTCAGAGCGCAGGTTAAGATGACTTTTTTATTTTTTCCATTCATTCCATGCCCTCCATTTTTACAATAATTTCTTTCATGATTTCATTTGTGCCGCCACCAATACCCGTCAGCTTGGCATCGCGAAAATAGCGGGCCACTTCAAACTCACTCATAAGTCCATAGCCACCATGAATTTGCACGCATTCTTCCATCATTCGCTGTTGTGTTTGCGCCGCTAGAAGCTTTAGCATTGAAACGTCTTTAGTAAAATCAATGCGCGCATTGGCCATTTGCAAACACTTAAAACTGTAAGCTTCAATGGCATTAATCTCGGCCAGCATCTGCGCCATTTTATGCGCAATAGTCTGATGCTTGTAAAGAGGTTTACCAAATGCAGATCGCTCAAAAATATATTTTTTAGTTAAATCATAACAGCGCTTCATTCCTCCGACTGCCATGGCAACAGCGGCTAAGCGTTCAAATTGAAACTGCTCCATCTGATAAATAAAGCCTTTACCCTCTTGACCGATCAAATTCTCTACGGGAACTCGCACATTATCCAAAATAATTTCGGCCGTATCTGAAGAAGGGTAACAAATTTTCTTCAAAACTTTTCCGGTGGAAACTCCCGGGAGGTCAGTTGGTACAACTAAAAGCGACATTCCTTGATAGCCAGTGGCAGGAGAAGTTCGAACTAACAAAGTCAAAAAATCAGCCTGAGTGCCATTAGTGATAAACATCTTGCGACCGTTCACCACATAAACATCTTTTTCCTTGACTGCCTTGGTCTCAATACCGGCAACATCTGAGCCGTGTCCTGGTTCTGAAACAGCAATAGATGCAATCATGTCACCTGCCATGGCAGGCCTTAAATATTTTTCTTTCAAATAAGCACTACCATGATTGGCCAGTGCCGGAGTTGCCATGTCTGACTGAACCGAGAGACCCAGGGCCACTCCACAGGATCCGCACTTGGCCATCTCAAGGTTAAAAATATAACTAAAAGCATGATCAGCGTTGGCCCCACCAAACTCTTCAGGGTAAGTCACTCCTAAAAATCCCAATTCACCACATCTCTTCCATACTGAGCGAGGCGTCTTACCATCTTCCTCCCACTTTTCGACGTTAGGCCGAATCTCTTTCTCTACAAACTCTGCAACCGTTTTTTTAAATATTTTGTGCTCATTTTGAAATGGTCCCATTACATATCCCCCTCAAATTGAATTAACTGGTCATTTTTTTCTACTAATTGTCCACTCGAAACAAAAATATCCTTCACCATGCCTGACTGCAATGCCGCGACACTATTTTCCATTTTCATTGACTCGATTATAATAAGTTCATCTCCCTGATTTACTTTATCTCCTGTTCGCACAGAGATTTTGACTATCTTTCCAGGCATGGGGGCCCTATAGCTATTGGCGGATGCTGCTTGCTCCAATTCAGGAAAACGTGGAATTTGAGTCAGAGTGAAAACTCCCAAATCAGCATGATGAATAAATATCTCATCCTGATATTGCCCAACTCCAAAGCTTAATCGCCTATTATCCATTTCATAAATGACGTCGTCAGCAGGAGAATCCAGCAATAAAAGAGTATTGTTGCCCTCTTCGCTCCACTCCTGATTTATTTGAAATTCAAATTGTCGCGCACTGCTATTTACCAGTTCTCGATAAAGTATTTTGAATTTCTCTCCAGCAAGCTCAAACTCATCTTTTTGTGGGCCATAAAATACATTGCGCCAGCCTGAGGGTAGACCCATTTTCAAGGCTTGCTGGTTATGGCGCAATCTCCACTGATAGAGCCACGCCGCCATAACAATTTCATTTTGAGTATTACTGGAATTTACCTTTGCTTGCCATTCAGTCTTTATTTGATCACCAAATTTTGAAATAAAGCCGGTGTCATAAGAGCCAGATTCAAATTGCCCATGGACCAAAATTTGTTGCAACAAGGATTGATTAGTGGTGAGTCCCATTAAGCGTGTTTTACTCAAGGCCAAAAGCATCTTTTGCAAGCTTTCAGCGCGATCGCTACCATGAGCTATAATCTTGGCCAGCATAGGATCGTAATAAATACTGACATCGCCTGACTCAACCACTGCGTGATCCATGCGAATCCCAGACGCCTGATATTCTTTCCAAACCACCACCTTGCCACTGCCAGGTAAAAAATCTTTCTGCCAGTCTTCGGCATAGAGTCGACACTCTATCGCGTGACCGCTTTGGACTATATCATCTTGCTGCATCTCTAACGCAACTCCACGAGCAATTTTTAATTGCCATTCTACCAGATCAAATCCGGTCACCATTTCTGTGATGGGATGCTCGACCTGAATTCGCGTATTCATTTCTAAAAAATAAAATTTGAGGTTTTCCACATCCAAAATAAATTCAACTGTTCCTGCACCAACATAATTTACGGAACGGGCAATTAAAACTGCCGCCTGTCCCATCTCTTGCCGCAATTGCGGGTTCAAGGCAGGAGATGGTGTTTCTTCAATAATTTTTTGGTGGCGCCTTTGAACAGAACATTCTCTTTCGAAAAGATGAATCACTTTGCCGTATTCATCACCCAAAACTTGAATCTCGACATGCTTGATGCTGCTAAAATACTTTTCAATTAACAAGTCGCCGTTGCCAAAAGCACTTTGAGCATTTCGTTTGGCAGAATGAAATGCTGCCTCCAGTTCTGATTCTTTGGCGACAATTTGCATACCCTTGCCACCACCGCCGGCAGAGGCCTTGAGCAAAATAGGATAGCCAATAGTCTTGGCCTCTTTTTGAAAACGCGTCAGTGATTGCTCATCGCCATTATAGCCAGGAACAATTGGCAGCCCAAGCCCCTGCACAATGGCGCGCGCAACATTCTTCATACCCATTTTAGAAATGGCATCTGCATCTGGCCCAATAAAAATAATTCCCGCCTCTTGGCAGGCTCGCGCCAATTCGGCATTCTCAGATAAAAATCCGTAGCCTGGATGCAAGGCCTGGGCGCCACTTTTTAATGTGGCAGCGATAACTTTTTCAATCGAAAGATAGGATTCCAAAGCGCTCGTGCCTTCCAGGCAAATCGCCTCATCTGCCATTTTAACTGCCATGCCCTCTGCATCGGGACGGGAGTACAAAACAACTGTGCTCATGCCTTGTTTATGACAGGCACGAATAATGCGACAAGCGATTTCGCCTCTATTGGCCACACACACTTTGTGAATAAGTTTTGACATCAGACCTGACTCCTTACATTCTAAAAATACCAAAGCTCGATTTGTTATCTTTCTTTTCTTGCATAATGGCGGTTAAGCAAATTCCTAAAACCGCGCGTGTGTCTCTTGGATCAATAATGCCATCATCCCATGTGCGAGAAGTGGCATAATAAGCACTTGATTCATGCCCTATACGTTTTCTTAGAACTTCTTTGGCCATCTTACCCTTCGCCATATCAAAAATTTTCCCGGCAGAAAGACTGGTCTTGGCCGCCTTCTCCTGCTGAATAATTTCCATTACGCCCACCAATTGATCTTCTCCCATGACTGCCAGCTTAGCGTTCGGCCACGAGAATAAAAATCTTGGAGCATAAGCGCGCCCGCACATGCCATAATTACCTGCGCCATAAGAGGCCCCAATCATAATAGTCAGGGCAGGAACGCTGGAATTTGCCACAGCATTAATTAACTTGGCGCCATTTTTTATGATGCCTTCTTCTTCCGCCTGCTGTCCCACCATGAAACCTGTGATATTTTGCAAAAATAAAAGTGGAATTTTGCGGGCATTACAAAGTTGAATAAATTGCGCCCCTTTATTGGCTGCTGGCGAAAATAGAACGCCATTATTGGCCAGAATTCCTATGGGATTGCCATAAAGATGGGCCCAACCAGTTACAAGGGTTTCACCATAAAGTGGTTTGAATTCTAAAAATTTAGAGCCATCCACCAGACGTGCAATAACTTCAGTTACATCGTAAGGCTTGCGCACATCCGCTGATACTATTTTGAGTAAATCTTCGGCGGGATAAAGAGGTTCTTGAACTTCAGATTGCATTTGTAGCTTTGGCCAATTAAAACTGGCAACAATCTGTCTGGCCTTTTTTATCGCCTGAACTTCATCCTGGGCCAAGAAGTCACACAGGCCTGATCGACGACTGTGCATGTCTGCCCCACCTAAGGATTCATCATCACTAACTTCGTTAATTGCC
>Ga0210057_1008810_pt1 | contig 11834 bp, 9 predicted proteins | sample CryGeyCG2114_010_2_FD_183968 | JGI IMG/M metagenome (GOLD analysis project Ga0210057, IMG submission 183968) | Groundwater microbial communities from aquifer - Crystal Geyser CG10_big_fil_rev_8/21/14_0.10 (SPAdes) (version 2) | ecosystem: Environmental > Aquatic > Deep subsurface > Groundwater ...
TAAATCAGCACGAATAAGGTAATAGCAGCAATCAATGACGCTTGCCAGTCAAAAGAAGGCAGCGCCTGAATAATCGCCGACAATTTATCGAAAAAATGTCCATCAAATGCGGGGATTTCAAGCCCTAAAAAATCTTTGATTTGAAAGGTGGCAATCACCACGCCAATACCCGCAGTGAAACCAATAACGACCGGAAAGGGCACTATCTCAATGAGACGACCTGATTTTGAAATGCCTAATAATATTAAAATCATTCCGGCCATAAATCCGCTTATCAGCAGGCCACCCAACCCAAATTGATGCACGATGGGCAGTAACACCACCACAAATGCAGCGGTTGGCCCGGAAATGTTAACGCGCGATCCGCCCATCAGTGCAATCGCAATACCGGCGATCATAGCCGTATAAAGACCATGTTGTGGCGGAACCCCAATCGCAATCGCTAATGCCATTGACAAGGGTAATGCAATCACGCCAACGGTTAGCCCTGCATTAATATCGCCTTGAACTGAAGCGGAGCTGATGCGGTCTTCAAAGGAACTTTTAAGTGCCGAAAACATAGGGGATCCATTTGCAAAAAAAGTTATTATACAAGTTGCCAAAGCATACGTCATAAAGATCGCCAAAAAGAGTGTTGAGTTAGCGATTCGGATTTTGCAAACTTGGCTAACAAGGCTTTGACTAGATGCCTCCGCTCAAGTAAGATTCCCAGTTTATCTGATAGGGAATAGGCTATTTCATGCGCAATATTATTGATTTAAAAGGTTCGATTTTATCCTTGACCGTTTTAAGCCTTTTAAGTGATCAAATTGAGGACACTAAACAGGCCATTGCCAGAAAAATTGATCAAGCGCCTGATTTTTTTATTGGCGTTCCAGTGGTGTTAGATCCTCAAGTTCCGTTAATGGATCCAACCTTTTTAGCGCTTTTGGTTGAGTATTTACGTCAGCGGAAAATGATTCCGATAGGGATTCGGACTGAAGATGACGTTATGATAGAGCAGGCAGAATATGCCGGGCTGGCGATTTTCCCATTAGAAAAAGTGAAAAAACATCCAAAGAAAGCTGTCGAGCCGAAAACAGAGATGGCGCAACCAGGTTTAAAAACCGCTTTGTTGGTTAAAAGCTCTGTGCGATCAGGTCAACAGGTGGTTGCAAAAGATCGAGATGTGATTATTATGGGCTCAATTAATCCCGGTGCCGAAGTCGTGGCAGATGGTCATGTGCATGTATTTGGCAAGGTTATGGGAAAGGTTTTTGCCGGCGCATCAGGTGAAACGACGGCAAAAATTTTTGCGAAACAACTTGCCCCTGAGTTGTTGTGTATTGCAGGATTGTATCAATTATCAGAAGATATCGATCCAGCTTATCAAACGGGATTTGTTGAGGTCAGTTTACAAGATAATAAGTTGGTTTTTAACACGGGTTTATTGGGATAGTTTAGAATAAACCGCTTGCAGATTTTCACTAAGAGACCTTTGCACGAGATGGCTACACGAATAAAAAGGGTTAATTTTTCAACATTTTCCCTTTGGCGTCCCACTCATGCAAAGGTCTCACTAAAATTCATTCAACCATTTAATTCACATTTAATTCATTTAGTCCAAGGAGTCGCTTAGGTGTCACGCGTAATCGTTGTAACCTCAGGAAAAGGTGGGGTTGGTAAAACCACCACCAGTGCAAGTATTTCAGCCGGTTTAGCCTTAAAAGGGTTTAAAGTCGCGGTGATTGATTTTGATGTGGGTTTGCGGAATCTGGATTTAATTATGGGATGCGAAAGACGGGTGGTTTATGATTTTGTCAATGTGGTTCAAGGTGAAGCCTCTTTGAATCAGGCATTGATTCGAGACAAACGCATCAAAAATTTATATATTTTAGCCGCCTCACAAACCCGCGATAAAGATGCTCTGACCTTGGAAGGGGTTGGAAAAGTTATTGAAGACTTAAAAACCGATGGTTTTGACTTTATTATTTGCGATTCCCCCGCCGGTATTGAAAAGGGTGCACAGTTGGCATTGTATTTTGCCGATGAAGCCATAGTGGTGACCAATCCAGAAGTGTCTTCAGTGCGGGACTCTGATCGTATTTTGGGCATTTTGCAAGCCAAATCCAAACGTGCAGAATCGGGTGATGAAGGGATCGTTGAACATCTGGTGTTGACGCGCTATAACCCAAAACGCGTTGAAACCGGTGAAATGTTGTCCGTCGAAGATGTCATTGATTTGTTAAATATTCCTTTATTGGGCGTTATCCCAGAATCTGAGCAAGTATTGAATGCTTCTAACTCGGGTGAACCCGTTATTTTGGACGAGCAATCGGATGCCGCTCAAGCCTATCGAGATGTGGTTGATCGGTTTTTGGGAGAGGAAAAGGCCCATCGCTTTTTAACGGCTGAGAAAAAAGGCCTGTTTAAGAAATTGTTTGGGAAGTAAGTCATGGCATTAATCGATTATTTACTGGGTCAGCGAAAAAAGAAAACCGCCAATGTAGCGAAGGATCGCTTACAAATTTTATTGGCTCATGAGCGTTCAGAGCGAAATGCACCGGAATATTTACCACAAATGCGTGATGAAATTTTAGCAGTGATTGCTAAATATGTTGAAATCGATCAGGATCAATTGCAAATTTCCATTGATGAAGCTAATGGCTTTGAGGTGTTGGAGCTCAATCTGGTTTTACCGGATAAGTAAACACGCTGTTATTGCCGAGTGATGGCGGTTTTGATCGGTGAAACGGTTAAATTTGACCAGGCCTGGCTGTTTTTGGTCAATTTAGAAGAGGATTACTGGCCTTGATATTGTATTTGCATTAACACGCCATATATTGGGTGGTCAAAATAATGCAATTCACCCGATTTTATTTTGCGTGCTTCCTTTAATTCAAAGCGCCAGAATTCGGGTAAAAAATCTGCTTCTGTGTGTTGGTTTTGTGCAAAGGCGGCAATGAGTCTTTGCGGTATTTTACGTTCCAAGTCTAGGTGCAGGCGCACATGGGCAAATCGCGATTTATAGAAAGTTAAAGTGCCTTCTAAACGGGACTCATAAGCGGTTTCGGGTAGGACTTCAATTTTTATCGGTTGCGCTTCTTCTTCTGATTTCCCTTCTAAAATCCAACCGCTGTGTTTTAAAATACGATAGCCTTTTTCAGGCGTCATTTTGGCGACTTGTTCTGAAAGCATAAATTGTTCTTCAGGCAGTTCTTCGGGGGGTAACAGGGCGTTTTCCAGGTCGATTAATTCTGGGTTGGGGCGCCAATATTCTTCCGTCCAGCCGCGTAAGGCTAGGGTTTCAAAGATAATGATTTCGACCTGGTAGCGTGGGTTTGGAGGTGTTTCTTCATCTGTAATGGCTTGTGCATTGAATGCCCAGATGCAGCAAATAAGTAAAGCGGTAAGCTGTTTTTTTAACATGCTGTGTCCTTATTAGCGATGGTGGTCAACAGTAGATTGATGGCGGCAAGACGCTGACTGACCTCGGGAAAATCATCAAAATATTTTAATTCACTTTGCCCTTTGAGTTGATAGTGTTTTGGATGATTTTGAATGAGTTTAATTAAAGCGAGTGGATCAATGTTGGGTTGACTGCCAAATTGGAGTCGAATCATGCTTTCATTTGCTTCGCATTTTTTGAGGTTGAGAATATCTAATTTTAGTTTGATCTGGGTGGCACTCATTAAGTTTTGTACTTGTGGAGGTAAGAGCCCAAAGCGATCAATCATTTCGACTTGTAGTTCTTGCAAGGCGCTTTCATCTTCTGCACTGGCAATGCGTTTATAAAACACTAAACGACTGTGGATGTCAGGTAAATAGGTTTCTGGAATGAGGGTTGGTACGCCCAGCTCAACTTCAGCGCCACTGTGCAATTGGGTTTCTAATTCGGGTTGTTTTCCGGATTTAAGCGCTTTAACCGCACGTTCCAGAATTTCTGTGTAGAGGCCAAAGCCAATTTCTTGTATTTGTCCAGACTGACCATCGCCCAGCAACTCTCCCGCGCCGCGGATTTCCAAGTCATGACTGGCGAGCATAAAGCCAGCGCCTAAGGTATCATGTTTGGCGATGGCAACCAGTCGTTTTTCCGCATCCTTTGTCATCAGCGATTTGCCTGCTGTGAATAGGTAGGCGTAAGCTTTGTGGTGTGAGCGGCCAACTCGACCCCGCAGTTGGTGTAATTGTGCCAAACCGAATTTATCGGCACGATGAATTAGGATGGTGTTAGCGGTGGGAATGTCGATGCCGGTTTCGATAATGGTGGTACAGACTAAGATATGAAAACGTCGATGATAAAAGTCTTGCATAACCTTTTCCAGCTCGCGTTCATGCATTTGTCCATGCGCGACTTCTATTTTGGCATCGGGCAATAAGGCCTGCATTTCTTCAGCCATGTATTCTATTTTATCGACATGATTAAACAGCAGATAGACTTGCCCCCCGCGACGGATTTCTCGTAAACAGGCTTCTTTAACGGTGTCAGGGTTCCAGTCTTGCACAAAGGTTTGTACGGCCAGACGTTTGGCAGGCGGCGTGGCAATGATCGACAGATTGCGTAAGTCATTCATGGCCATATTTAAGGTACGAGGAATCGGCGTTGCTGTCATGGTGAGTACATCAACTTCGGTGCGGTATTTTTTGAGCTGTTCTTTATGACGCACCCCAAATCGATGTTCTTCATCAATAATGATGAGCCCCAGATTGCCAAATTGCATATCGTTTTGAATCAGCTTATGCGTCCCAATAACAATGTCGACTTGGTTGTTTTGAACCGCAGTTAATATTTGTTTGGTTTCTTTAGCACTTTGAAAGCGCGATAAACCTTCAATTCGAATCGGCCAATCGGCAAATCGGTCTTTAAAGTTATCGAGATGTTGTTGTGCTAGCAGGGTTGTGGGGACGAGTACGGCGACTTGTTTACCACTATAGGCGGCGACAAAAGCGGCGCGCATAGCCACTTCGGTTTTGCCAAAGCCGACGTCACCACAAATAAGACGATCCATGGGTTTGGGCAAACGCATATCTTCAAGTACCGCCTCAATTGCCGCTTCTTGGTCGGGGGTTTCTTCAAACGGAAAATGGGCTGCAAATCGCGTATAAGCGTCTTCGTCCGCAATAAAAGAAAACCCGGGTTTGGCTTCTCGTTGTGCATAAATATCCAGAAGCTCTGCGGCAACATCGTGTGCTTTTTCGGCAGCTTTGCGTTTGGCTTTTTCCCATTTATCGGAGCCTAGTTTATGCAGTGGCGCGGTTTCAGCGTTAGCACCAGTATAGCGGCTGATTAGATGTAATGAGGTCACGGGCACATAGAGTTTGGCCTCATTGGCATACTGAATCATTAAAAATTCAGTTTCTTCATTTTGCAAGGAGAGGGTTTCGAGTCCTAAGTAACGGCCAACGCCATGGTCAAAATGCACGACCGGGTCACCGACTTCCAGCTCAACCAGGTTGCTAATGCCATTTTCAAATTCGCTATGTTTGCGCTTGCGGCGGCGTTTTTGGATAACAGTTTGGCCAAAAATTTGTGTTTCAGAAAGGATGCAGAATTCAGGTGTGGCGAGCGACTCTTCCAGTGGCCCAACGATGATTTGAAAGGGAAGTTCGCTGTGAATGAATTCTGACCAACTTTCAATCTGCTTAGGCAGTTTCTCTTTTAATTGCGGCGTATTTGAGAAAAGGCTTAACAGGGTTTCACGCCGACCAGTGGATTCGGCACAATAGAGAATACGTGTAGAAGCAGAGGTCTGGTATTGATCAATAAAGGCAATGAGTTTGGCAAAGGGATAGTCACTATTGGCTTGGATGGTTAGATCCGGCAGCGATTGGGTATCGAATTGAACGCCTTTATTATCATCGGACTCGGCTTGCAGTTGAATGCGATGAAACCCTCTCAATTCGGAAAAAACGTCGCGCTCGTTCAGAATCAGTTCTTGTGGCTGTAATAAAGGATAATCTGGATTGTGGCGGGCAATGTCAAAACGCTCTTGATAATCCTGCCAAGTGTGCTGAATACCCGTATTAATATCGGTATTACTGAAAAATAGACTGTTTTCAGGAAAATAATCAAACAGCGTAGCCACATCGGCATGAAATAACGACAAGTAATACTCTAAGCCATCTAGCGTTTGATTTTGGGTGACGGACTCATAAAGTTGGGTGTTACGAACCGTTTCACCAAAGTGCTTTCGTGCGTTTTGGCGAAATAATGTGATGCCGTCTGCGGTTAAATCATATTCTTTGGCAGGGAGCAGTTTAATTGACTCGATGGTGTCAATACTCCGTTGGGTTTCCGGGTCAAAGCTACGCAGACTATCAATTTCATTATCGAATAGGTCTAATCGATAAGGTTTTTGACTACCGATGGGGAAGAGATCAATAATGGAACCGCGAATCGCAAATTCGCCGTGTTCCATCACTTGGCTGACGCGTTTATAGCTGCCGTTCTCTAATTGTTGACAAAAAGCCTCCATGTCAATCACATCACCTTTTGCTAATAAAAAGGTATATTTTTCGATAAATGGGTGGGGAACCACTTTTTGGATCAGAGTGCTGATGGGAAGAATCAGTACTCCCTTTGGTAAGCTCGGCAGATGGTAAAGCGTGGTCAAGCGTTGTGAAATGATGTCTTGATGCGGCGAAAAGTGATCGTAAGGCAGGGTTTCCCATTCCGGAAACGTTAAAATGGGAAGGCGATCATCACTAAAAAATTCAAAAAGCGATTGATAAAGATTGGCATCAGCCATATTTTTGGTTAAAAAAATGACCAGGCCTGGGTGTTTTTGCGCTTTTGAGATAACTGCCAGAGCCGTTTCTGTCGTGTTGCGACAGTTCCAGTAAGAAAGGTGTCCCTTAAGGGGCAGTTTGGCTGCATTTAACAGCGCAGGAGCAGAATTCTGAGGGTTAGGCATCTTAGGGTATTGGTAAATTGAAATTGATGGTATTCTAACAAAATTGAATCGAGTCTGAAGCGGGGTTTTGCGATAAATGAATGGACGTTGGGCGTATTATTGGGTGCAAATCATGGCGCACAATTTGCCTATATTGTGGTTTGCGCTGATGGTGGGGTTACTTTTGATGGCATCAGGGCTTTTTGTTAAGGGAAGTCCGATTCATTTAGCGGACGCAATTTGGGTGTTGGGCAGTTTAATGGTTATGAGTGGGGTTGCCATTAAGTTATTTGATTCACTCAAAACGGCGGGGGTTGTTGTTGGTGGTGACCAGTCTGATATGGTTTGGGGTATTGGGTTGTTTGGCTTGGTTGGGTGTGTCCTTGACTCAGATATCGGTCTTGGCACTGGTGGTGGTGGTGACCTTGGTCATGGGTAATTTAGTTCATTTATTGGCTTCCGTACTCCGAGAAATGGCGCGTGGAGCCTTCCAGCATGATGCCGTTGCAGAATCTTTGAAGTTGAATGCCATGCCTATTTTATTGTCGAATTTGACGACAACTTTTGGGTTTTCTGTCGCCGCCTTCTTTGATAGTCAGTTGATTGAAATGGCTTGGGTTGTTGGCCTGGGGGCTTTAATCAGTTATTTGGCAATCGTAACTTGGGTGCCGCTGATTTTATTAAGCTGGTTTTTAGAGTTTCGTGTCGGTCATTATGATGATCGTCATGGGTTTCTTGACGTGGTTCGTAAAATGCAGCGTTATCCTCGGTGGTTACAAGCGATGGTGTGGCTATCGTTAACGCTGTTGCTCATTAGTGGCGTCTATTTGAGTCAATTTATGGTTTCGTTAATCCCCGTTGCAATGATGTTATTTGCTTGTTGGATGCTGTTGTGGCTGGTTTGGCGCGACTGGCAGGTGTCTTTGATGGCTATTTTGACAAGTCTGGCGGCGATTGTGCTGGTGTTAACGGGGTATTTTAGTGTGCAATCGGTCGTCCAAATCTCAGCGGTGGTTTTAATTGTGCCGTTGGGGATTGTTTTGGATGATAGTATTCATTACTTTTCACGGTATTTACGTTCTAAACAAGGGTTTTTTAACACAGCAGAAAATTGCCATCGTTATGCATTGAGTTCGGTAGGGCGGCCTATCTGGTTAACCACGCAATTATTAGCTGTGGGGTTGCTTGTTTTAGGATTTCACCCAGATGAGTGGATTCGCCAAGCCAGTTTAGTTACTTTATTGGCGACTTTGCTGGCTTCGTATATTATCTTGTTGTGGCTCCCCGCTTTTCAACTGAAGTCTTGAGGACTCGCTTTGCGGAAAAAATGCCTTTGGTAATAAGAATATTTTAAAAAGAGATTGAAAATTTTAATTAGGATTTTGTCAGAATTTAAATGAGAATAACTACTTAAAACCAATAAATTGTAATTTTGCTTATCTCAGGTTTTTATAAACTATAAAAACTAAAAAAAGCATGTTATTATTGCAGCACACTTACTCAATGAGACCGTTGCACGAGATGGATGCACGAGTAAAACTGGTTAAAAACCACCTGGTTTTCGTTGAAAACTTTGCCAATAGCTCGCTATTGCCTGCGATTTTCGCCTGAATCAGTCAGTTTTTTCCTGATTTTTTCACCGCGCCCCCCCTCGTGCAAAGGTGTCAATATAATTGAATATTAAAAAGGATGGATTTATGGCAACAATTGTAATCGTTGGATCAAGTACCGGTGGATTGCCAATGGCATACGATGTTCGTAAGCAAATTGGCAAAGAACATACCGTTAAAGTGGTGAATGCCATTGATGAATTTAATTTTATTCCCTCTAACCCTTGGGTCGCTGTTGGTTGGCGTAAATCGTCTGATATTTCTTTTAAGCTCGAGCCGCATTTGGTTCGTAAAGGCATTGAGTTTTATCACCAAACAGCAACAAAACTAGATCCTCAAAACAACAAGCTGACGTTAAGTGACGGCAATGAAATGACGTATGACTATTTGGTCTTAGCCACCGGGCCTTCTTTGGCATTTGATGAAGTCGAAGGTTTAGGTCCCAAAAGTCAAGGTGGACATACCGTGTCCATTTGTACAACACCCCATGCCGTTGAAGCCTATGATCAATGGGAAGAATTTTGTCAAAACCCCGGGCCGATTGTGTTTGGCGCCGTTCAGGGAGCCTCTTGTTTTGGTCCGGCCTATGAATTTGGCATGATCATGGAAACGGATTTGCGTAAGCGTAAAATCCGCAGTCAGGTTCCTATGACGTTTGTTACTTCAGAACCTTATATTGGGCATTTGGGGCTTGGTGGTGTTGGGGATTCCAAGGGGTTGATGGAAAATGAAATGCGTGATCGCCACATTAACTGGATTTGTAATGCCAAAGTGACCAAAATTGAAGCGGGTAAAATGTATGTGGACGAGTATAATCACCGAGGAGATGTGATTGATCAGCACGAACTGCCGTTCAAATATTCGATGATGTTACCGGCCTTTAAGGGATCAAAGTTTTTACAAGATTTGGTTGAGCCGGAAAATATGGGGGGGCCTTTAGTTAATCCTCGTGGGTTCGTTAAAGTGGACAGTTATAGTCGGAATGCGACCTATCATAATATTTATGCTTTAGGGGTTGGTATTGCGATTCCGCCTGTAGAGGCAACGCCAGTGCCGGTTGGAACACCCAAAACCGGCTTGATGATTGAATCAATGGTGACGGCAATTTGTCACAATATTGAAGCCAATTTGGCCGGCAAAGGTCCCGTTGAAGAGCCGACTTGGAATACGGTTTGTTTAGCGGATATGGGGGATACGGGAGCTGCATTTGTTGCGTTACCCCAAATTCCACCCCGTAATCTAACTTGGGCAAAACGGGGTAAATGGGTGCATTTGGCTAAGATTGCATTCGAGAAGTATTTTATCCGTAATATGAAGGCGGGTAATTCAGAACCGATCTATCAGAAATATATTATGAAAATGCTTGGCATTAGCCGGTTAAAGTCAGAAAAGCAATAATTTTTCTTGCAGAGTTAAATCATAAACGCCCTCGAATGAGGGCGTTTTTGTTGGTGCCGACAAAACTTTAATCGGTATAATACCGCGATGAATTTAATGCAGACACTCTATTTTTTTGATTTATTGGGCACCGTTGTTTTTGCGATGACAGGGTTGTTGGCGGCAAGTCGTAAGCAGTTAGATTTATTTGGTGCGGTTGTTATTGCAATGGTCACCGCTGTGGGGGGGGGTACTTTAAGGGATTTGATTTTAGATCAACCTGTTTTTTGGATCAGCCAAAACATCTACTTGTATGTGGTGGTGGTTTCAACCTTGTTTCTGTTCTTTTATGCCCGTTTCAAAACCATTCCGATTAAATTTTTGTTGTATCTCGATGCGTTAGGCTTGGCGGTTTTTAGCGTGATTGGCGCACAAAAAGCAATGGGGCTGGGGTTGTCAGATCCGATTGTGATTATGACGGGGGTTATGACGGGGGTGGTCGGTGGCGTCATCCGAGACGTACTAATGGGAGAAGTTCCATTGATTTTCCGTAAAGAAATTTATGCGACGGCTTCATTTATTGGGATCAGTTTGTTACTGATTTTAGTGGGCTGGAATATTCCCGTTGATATGGCGATTATTGGCTCAATTGGGGTGATTTTTACCCTTAGGGTTTGGGCGTTGGTGTTTAATGTGGGGCTGCCAGTGTTTCAACCTATTAATCCGCCGGATTGAGATGCTGATACCCTCTACTTTTTAACTGCAAGGAATCTTATGTTTAAGCTACCCTATGAATTGTTATTGGGCATTCGCTATACGCGTGCCAAGCGGCGAAATGGGTTTATTTCGTTTATATCCTTGTCGTCGATGATTGGCATCGCGTTAGGGGTGACGGCACTGATTACCGTACTGTCTATTATGAATGGTTTTCAGCAAGAATTGCGGGATCGAATTTTGGATATGACGGCTCATATGACGCTATCCCAACAGGGCGAGCGATTAAATCATTGGCAAGACCTATATCATGTCGTTAAAACCCTACCCAATGTTTCCGGCGCCGCACCTAATGCAATGGGACAGGGCATGTTGACGCATGGCGATAAGGTCAAAGGGGTATTGGTTCGAGGCGTGTTGCCGCGTTATGAAAGGGAAGTGGCAGATATAGATAGCAAGATGGTTTATGGAAAATTGGCAGACTTAGCCTCACGAGAATACAACATTATTATCGGTACAGAATTGGCAAATGGTTTAGGGGTTTCGATGGGTGATAAAATTACCATGGTTGCACCTCAAGCCGCTATTTCTCCTATGGGGGTCATGCCTCGATTAAAACGCTTTACGGTTTCAGGTCTGTTTGAGGTGGGGATGCATGAGTATGACAGTGCACTGGCCATTATTCATATTGAAGACGCTCAACGTCTTTTTAAGATGGATCATCAGGTTTCCGCTTTGCAGTTGCGATTGGACAATTTATTTGATGTGCAAACGGTACGGCAGCATCTGAAGGATACGTTGGATGATGTTTTGTATATGCGCGATTGGACACAACAACATGCCAATTTTTTTAAAGCCATCGAAATGGAAAAGAAAATGATGTTTATTGTTTTGGCGTTGATTATTATGGTCGCCGCTTTTAACATTGTCTCAACCATGGTGATGGTGGTAACCGATAAGCAAAAAGACATTGCCGTATTAAGAACCATTGGCGCAGCGCCATGGAGTATTCAAACCATTTTTATGGTGCAAGGAATGATTATTGGCGTCATGGGGGCTGTTTTTGGAATTGCAGGTGGCGTTGCCATTGCATTGAATATTGATGTCATTGTGCCGTTTATTGAAGGCGTGTTTGGCTTTGAGTTTTTCCCGGCAGATGTGTATTACATTAGTAAAATCCCCTCTGACTTACATTGGGAGGATGTTTGGTTTGTGGCCGGATTGGCGTTCGTATTAACCTTGTTGGCGACACTTTACCCTG
>Ga0210057_1008811_pt1 | contig 11833 bp, 9 predicted proteins | sample CryGeyCG2114_010_2_FD_183968 | JGI IMG/M metagenome (GOLD analysis project Ga0210057, IMG submission 183968) | Groundwater microbial communities from aquifer - Crystal Geyser CG10_big_fil_rev_8/21/14_0.10 (SPAdes) (version 2) | ecosystem: Environmental > Aquatic > Deep subsurface > Groundwater ...
CTGGAGCGGGATACCAGAATTGAACTGGCATCTCCACCTTGTCCGTCCAAAGCGCTTCGCGCATTGAGACGGATCCACTAAAATGCGCAGCTTTTGGTGGAGAAGGGTGGCAGTATTTTCATGGAGCCATTGTACCAAATTGCTCGAACTTATTTTACCAAAAATTACTGACCTTCGCCAGCTGCCGCCTTCACTAAAGTTTCGGCGGCTAAACCGGCGGCGGCAAGGAAAAGGGGTTAAAGGGGAAAAGGAATTGCCGCCGCCTCCGCTTCTTGCTCGTCCCGCTTCGCGGGACTCGCATTGCATCACACTCGCTCAGGCCTCGCTTCCCTTCGACTACGCTCAGGGTAAACGCTCGGCCTTCGCTTGCCGGAAAATTTTCGCTAAAAGGAAAGGGGGAATTATTTATAGTTTTCCTTGCCCCGCCCGCCCATGCGCGGAAAACATTTTTGCTCCCAAAACCAACTTGGCCAAAATGGTGGAAAATGGCCAAGTTCAAGCTGGAAAATCAAACTTCCAAGCTCGTTTTTGGCTTCAGTTTCCGGCTAGTGCCGAAATATTCCAGCTTGGATTCTCCGGCGGAAACCGCCGGTTTTCTTTTCCCGCCACTCTGTAGTTACTTTACTATTGTACAAGAGTACAAGACTACATGACTAAAGTTTAAATAGTTTTTTCTGTATTCCGTATCAGCCCACCCACCCGATTAATTGTTGGCGGCGACCCCATTCATCGCGCGCTGGGCGCCCTAGGGGGCGCCTGCGACGAAAGTAATTCTCTTCTAATGGTTTGGTACAGCGCGTCCCTCGCCCCGCCGCGGCGGGGCTCATCTTTTGTTTTGACTTTTAAGGCTCGCGCGTTCTGGGGTGTCCGCTTTTTCGCCCCCGCCTTCTTTATTTGTACCCCTTCCTGTTTTAGTGGGGCTCCGGCGACAGCGCTTAAGGAAAAAAATATTTTAGTCGCCGTCGCGAGGATTCTCGATGGGCTCGCCCGCTGGTTTCTTTTTAAACAAAGTTAATCTTAGCGGGCTCGCGTTAGTCGGGAACGCTCTTTGAAAAGCTGTACTCCCTCAATGGCTATCTGTCGCGTTCCCTCCTTTTTAGCTTTGTGATCCCAACGGGGCGGGGGCGGCGGAGCCGCCAACAACAAAAAGAAAAACAAAACAAAAGATTTTCTTGCCCCATTTTGATACACTGTTTATATATGGCTGATGATATTTCTCAAGACCAGACACAAACAACAGATCCACAACAGCCTACAGTTTCACCAACTGACCAACCGTCAATTGATACCCCACCGGCACAATCAACACCGCCAGAAAATCCTGTTGTTTCTGAAACCCCAAATATCCCTAATCCCCCAAATTCTCCCAATCCAGAACCAGTTGCTCCTGCAACTTCTGAACCACAACCAGAACAAACTTCAGTTACTCCACTGGAAACACCACCGCCTATTACTCCGCCAGTTTTAGATATTCCCGCTTTGCATTATCCGTTCTTCGGCAATTTTCCGGTGACTTTTTCTTTTGGTCAGCAATCAGATAACGAAGAAATTAAAAAGAAATTTCAGGAGTGGGGAATTGTTGGACACAATGGCTTGGATTTCGGTTTAACTGCTGGAAATGAAGTTTTTGCTTGTGATGTGGGAAAAGTAATACAAGCTGGAGATAATGGCGATTTTGGCACTTCAATCACAATTCAACATTCTTGGGGTCAATCAATTTACGGACATTTGCAGGAAACAAAAGTAAACGAGGGAGATGATATTTCCGTAAACAAGGTTATTGGTTTATCCGGTTCTTCCGGCGCGGCTTTTGGCGAACACTTGCATTTTGCTATCAAACCCAACAATCCCGATTTAAATAATGGTTATCTTGGTTTTATTGATCCTACTCCTTATTTATCTTTGCCATCACAAAAAGAAGAACCAAAACAAGAAACACCAGCAGAAGAAGTTAAACCACCTGAAACAACCCAACCGGCGCCAGAACCGCCAAAGCCAGAAGAAACTGAACAGACGCCAGTTGAAGTAGTTCCGCCACCGATTAAATTAGAGCCAGAAAAACCAACCGAACAACCAGAATCTCCCCAGGTTAGTGAAGAAGAAATTCAAAAACAGGTTGATGAGAAATTTAAAGTTGAATTAGACGCCCGAAGACAAAAAGCCAATCAAGCCAGACTGCAAAAGAAAGAAAATAACCTGAAAAAGATTTTTGACCTAGTCCAAAGTAAAAGAGTGGTGACAAATGATGAAGTCCGAGACTTGTTGCATATTTCCCAATCAACAGCTACCAATTATTTAACGGAAATGGTTAATCGTGGTATGCTGAAAAAAGAGGGAGAGCGAGGAGGAGCTAAATATTCAATTTAAATTTATGAACAGTAAACTGATTACTATTCCGATCTATATTCTAAAAGACATTATGCCTTTTTTGAAAAACACGTCACTGGAAAAGAAAATCAACAATCTTCTGGAAAATACCGGCAAGTATCAAACTCAAAATATCAGTTATTTTCCCAAAGACGGAAAAGTTGAAAGAATTGTTGATGGTGATACGGTAGTTTTGCATAATGGCACAATTGTTCGTTATGTTGGTATAACTTCTCCTGAAACCGGTGAGCCGTTTGAAGAAGAAGCCACCGAAGCCAATCGAAAATTAGTTGAAGGAAAAACTGTCAAACTTGAATATGATAATTACAAAGCTGATAAATTCGGGAGAATTCTTGCTTATTTAGTTGTCGATGGTAAAAATGTTTCTGTGGAAATGGCCAGACTAGGGATGGCCTCAGTTGTAATCTACCAACATAAGAAACCATTTATCTATCAGGAGCAACTTCTGAAAGCTCAAGAAGAAGCTAAGAAAGACAAGCGTGGTTTTTGGAGTAAATAACACTTCATTGTTGCCCTACACTACAATATCAGGTAACTTTAGTACTCGTTGTAATTTTTTACTCGGTTGTTTACTTTGTGGCTGGTATTGCTTCGTGATTAGCAACTGGTGCCGTTACTGGCGTGACTGTTTGTGTGGTTACTTTCCCATTAACATTTTCTTCAGTTACCGTCTTAACTGTTTGGGCTATATTAAACATTTGAGGAAATCTTAACCGATACAAACTTTCCAGAAAATCCGTTCCGGCATATCCAGCTAGAAGTGATATTCGCCAATCTCCATCAGCAATAAGTCCAGAAACTACACCAACAATACCGGAAACGAGCATGGTTAAACCAAAATATTTCCAGTGAATTTTAAACTCGTCTGGATTATTGGTTTGTTTCATTATGCCGACTATCCCGCGAAGTAATCCTCCGGCAAGTCCGGTTAGTAAATAATAAATTTGAAACTCAAGTTGTATTTGCATTAAATTTTAGTCACCTCCTTAGATTTTTGTGCTTTTGTAGTATTCTGCAAGAGTGCAAAACCACCTTTACCAAATTTTATTACTTGTCCTATTTTTGAAATTGTGGAAGTGCTGACCGGAATTTCTGCTGCAATTTCTTCATATGTTTTTCCATCGAGAATCAGTTTAGCAATCTTTAACCTTTGAGCTAAATCCAGCGTTTCCTCCGGTGAGAATAAGTCCTCGATAAATTTAGTTAAGTTTTTCTTCGTCTTAACTTTAAAGAATGAATCGATCAAGAGTTGAGTATCTTTGTTTAAACTAACTTTTTGCATAATTATTTCCTCCTTTCTTTTTACTTTACCGGAGTTTTAAATTTCCGGTTAGCGTCATAAACATAATTTTTATTGTGTGACATTACTTCAAAATAATATTGGGTGTCTGGTTTTAAATTGTTTATCGTAAATTCATGATGGGTTAGTCTCTTTTCCGATTGAACATCGAAAGGATATGTTCCATCCAGTCCGTAATTTACTTTACCGTTAGCCGGATGGTTCGTCACCCAAGAAATTTTAGCTGAGGTTGGGGTGAGGGCTTCGACTTTGACATTAGAAATTTTTGTCGGTTCATTCACGAATAAATAACCAATCTGGACAATCGCGTATCCAGCGCTGCTAGAAATATCCTGTGTCCTTTCGCCAAGAGCAAAGGCAATATTAGCCAGGCCCTCTTTTGCTTCCTTAACTGTATTTTGTGTTGCATTGGCAATCGTTGATCCTATTTTTTGAGCAATATCTCCTGTTGTTGTTGCTAAAGAGTTTGTAATATTTCCAACAGTTCTTGAAGTGTTTTTAGCAACAGTCGAAGTCGTGCTGGCTATACTATTTGAAACATTGGTAATTGTGTTTCCGGCATTATGAGCAATTGTTCCAATTACTCCTGCTGTGTTATTGGCAATTGATGATGTTGTCGTTGCAATTGAGTTGGTTGCACTTCCAATTGCCGAAGTTGTTGACTGTGCAATTTTAACTGTCGTATTTGCTACTGTGTTTGTAGCGGTGGCAATTGCCTTACCTGTTGTTGAAACTCCGTTCCCGATTCCGGTCAAGACTGTTTTAGCAACACCTGGGGCATTATTGGCTAATTGGTTATACCCATTTCCGATTGCGACAGCCGCGTTTGACATGGCTTTTCCGGTATTTTTAATTCCTTGTCCGATTTTTTCTCCAGCAAAGGCCAATCCTTGACCAACTGTATTTGCTCCGGTTTGTATTCCGTATCCAACATAAGCAATTATTGATTGTGTACTATTGTACAAAACTGCTATTTGGTTGCTTGCCGTCTTGCCAACAAAAGAGATTGCTTCTCCCGCCCTGTCTTTAGTAAATGCCAATCCTTGACCTATACTACTAACTGTTTTTTGTATCCCAAGATTAACAAAGGCGATAGCTTTTCCGGCCTTGTCCTGAGCTGGCCGAAGGATTTTATCACCCACAAAGGCCAGAGCGTGTCCGGTTGTATCAATGACAAATTTTGTTCCCTGTCCAATTCCATTAAATGCAATTGTTATACCTTTGCTTATTCCACCAGCAATATTTTGGGCTAAGATAATTGCTGAATGAAAAAAATTGTCTCTAAAAGCAGTTAGCAAGTCGACGGTTTTTTCAAGAGCTGTGGGCTTGATCTGTTCAGTCGGTTTGGTTATTTCCAGTTCTTGTTTAATCTTTTCTTTTTCTTCCGGTTTTAATGGTTTTATTTCTTCCTCAACTATTTTCTTTTCTTCCAGTGTGGTAATTTGGGCAAATGTAGTAATGCTTAAAGTTAGCGTTGTTTCACTTGCTGAATTATCCGCTTTATCTTTTCCGGTTAAAGTTATTTTGTAAGTTCCCAGTTCCAGATTTTCTTTTGAGGTATATTCGAAAGGCAAGAATTTATCACATTTCTGCTTTGAATTATCCGACACTTCTTTGTTATCGCAGGTATACCAGGGTTTATCCATGTTGATGGTATAAAGTGTTATCAGTTTATAGCCCAAGCCTTCTTTTTTCTCCACTTTGATATCAACTTGTTTCGGACCGGAGGCGATTTTAGGTCCGTTTTCATTTTGGGTTTGGGATGAATCACCGCCGGCAAGAGAATCAGTTATTTTTCCAAAGATCGTTGGTGTTTTATCAGTTGTGGAGAAATTAGTTGAAGAGAAAGGAATATCGTTAATCTGGGTAAGTTCAACCTTGGGATTATTTCTATCAATAAACAGCGTTCTTGACTGCTCCCTTTCATTTCCGGCATTATCCGTAGCTTTAACTTTCCAGCTTACTTTTCCTTCCCGCAGTTTCCCGTCATTTTGGCCGGAGTTACTATCAGTGCTCCATTCACTTGATGATTTTGTGTAGACGGAAATGTAGTTATTGGTCGAATCAGAGTCACTAAAGTTTTCATAGTGGATAATATATTTATTAGTTTCATAGTCAGTCGTTCTTGAGGTGGGAATATCGTCTATAGTAAAATCTCCGCTTGGCTGTCCTGAACCAATCGAAGGGTTATCTATCTCCAAAACATATTTAGATAATCCTGCAGTTGCATCAGTCGTAGCTTTCCATTTGTAAGCTGGCCTATCAGAATTTGTATAACTATTATCTCCCGGGCTGTCTAAATCAATACTGACCGGAGCTGTGACGTCAATGGTAAAGGTATCGGATGATTCACTACCCGAAGCAGTGGTGTTGGAGTTACTGTCTGTTGCTCTCACATACATGGTATAACTTCCGTCAGATAATGCTGTTGAAACAGTACAGGTAAACGCTTCCATAGCTTCATCAAAACTCCCATCATCAGCAGTACAAGCTGTCCAGGAACCGGAAGTAGAGTCCATTTGAAACTGGACATTACTGACAGTACCGGTTTCTTCGGTTACCGTTCCATTTAAAGTAGGAGTTGTGTTAGTATTAGGATCTGGTGAGAGAGCTGTTAAAGATATTGTAGGAGCAGAATTATCCAGATTAAAAGTCAGTGATAAATCCTCAAAAGTTGGAGTAGAGATAGAATCAGTGTTGGCAAGAGAGAGTTGGTATTGGACATACCTGTGTTTATCCGTGACACAGTTGTTGCTGGAAATATCAGAGCTGGAAGTAATTGTATCACAGGAGGAAAACGCTGTAGCTCCGGCCATGGAAGAGGAATTTGAGGTACGAACTTTAACTGAAACTGAGGTATTAGTGGGTGTTGTTGCGGTATAGGTAAGTATTCCCCAATTGGCAGAGTCCTCTGTGTCAAAGATGGAAGAAGTTAAGGAAGCGCTATAAGGATAGTAATTTGAGGCAGTCGAATAAGATGGGTTTGCCGTTCCTGCAATAGAATTAGGTGAGTAGATTGCAATTTTTCCGTCAGTTCCGCTTGCTCCACTTCCGCCATTTCCACCTTCTCCCGAATCACCTCCGTTACCCCCTGTTCCTCCGCTTCCCCCAGAACCTGGAGAAGCAGTAACTACGTCTGCTCCTAGGGTTAAGGAGTTGCCTATCAGTTTAATACTTCCACCGCCTGCTCCATCTCCTCCACCTCCGCCAGCCCCTCCACCACCATCGTTTCCCTCGCTACTGCCATTTCCACCATTCCCTCCATTTCCGCCGTTACCGCCGTTGCTTGTGATGTTTCCATTATTCGTCAACGTTGAAGTAGCAATGTAAATAATTCCTCCTCCGGCACTGCCATTATTCCCATTTGAACCGGAAGTTGAATCGTTTACTCCGGTATTTGTGCCTCTTGCGCCACCTGTGCCGTCTTTAGTACCTCCTCCACCGCCACCTGCTGATTTATAATCACCACCGCCGCCGCCGCCGCCGCCGCCACCACCCTGAGCGCCACCTCCACCAAGTACCAGCGTCGATAAATCAGCATTGCTATTATTAGCTGCTGCTGAATAGGGTTTAGCACCCCCACCACCGCCTCCAGAATCTCTATCACCTCCACCGCCTCCACCCCCCGCCCCGATAGATCCATCTGTCCCATTTTCCACGGGACTTGTCGTACTATTAGTAGAAGGACCCCCGCCATAACCTGCAGTTGAACCATTACCCCCGGTTCCACCATTAAAACCAGCATAACCTCCACCTCCGCCTCCTCCGCCACCGCCTGATATTCCGTCTCCGCCCCAACCACCCATATCTTCGGTATAACCGCCAAGCTGAGTACATTGGACTCTAGTGTTGGACGCTACATAATCACATTTATTTTCTGCTCCATAAGTATCTGTATCCCAATAAGTTAGGGCAAAATTGTCATGATAACTATAGCTGGCTTGGCCACCCATTGCTCCGTCTGCACCTTTCCCCGGATAATAATTGGTTAAAGTATCCCCGTTATGTCCAGTAGCTCCACCCCCGCCTCCCCCGCCTCCACTGCTCGTATAGCCGGTTGAATCTTCAGGACCATTGGTTGTAGCAGTGCCGCCACGATAGCCTAAACTGTTGCTACTAATAGTTCCATTATTTGTTACCGTGCCGTTTGCTCTAAAAAACAAAGCTCCACCTTTTGTACCATTCCATGTGCTTGCAGTAAGTGTAGTGCCATTATTTACTGTCACATCAGTATAATTTGGTATTCTTTGCACCATAATTTTATCGGCGGTACCATCATAAGAATTGGTAAGGTTTCTATCTAATGTTAGCGTTGCTGTGCTTATGGCTGTTATTGAAGCAGTCTCATTTTTACCATATCTACTTGATGAAGTACTTTGGAGATTGATTAGCAAAATTTCATCTCCTATAGCCAAACAGCCAGAAGAGGGTGTCGAAGATAGGGTAATTTGGTTTTGTCCTGAGGGAGTATTTGCTGTTACCGAATAATTAACCGCGTCACCTCCATCAGCACAGCTTCTTCCAGAAATCATAGTGTCAGTGTTAATGTTTTTATTCGAAGAAACAGTAACTGCTCCGTCTGCACCATCGCCTATGTCTATCGCAAGAGTAACTTGTCCAGAAGTTGAAGTAACTACGTTTGATGATGAGGAAAACTTAGTTGCATCAGACCAGCTTGTTTGTCCGCTCCCGCCTACCCAGTCCGTTTGTGTCCAAGGTGATGAAGCGGCGTAAACGGGATTAACAAGGAATAAAAAATTCTGAAGAAGTAAAGATAAAATTAGAAAGAAAGTAGTTACAAAACGGCGAAGCCGTTTACTCTCTCTCTCTCTCTCTCATTGACGCCACCAATTTTTGTAGCATTTTCTTTAGGCATATCATATTTTGATTTCGAAAATCTAGATTTATTCTACCAATTATTTATATCAAATACTACGCTAAATAACAAATACAAGAGGTAAAAAATAAAACTAGCGAAAATTTTTCCGGCAAGCGAAGGCCGAGCGTTTACCCTGAGCGTAGTCGAAGGGAAGCGAGGCCTGAGCGAGTGTGATGCAATGCGAGTCCCGCGAAGCGGGACGAGCAAGAAGCGGAGGCGGCGGCAATTCCTTTTCCCCTTTAACCCCTTTTCCTTGCCGCCGCCGGTTTAGCCGCCGAAACTTTAGTGAAGGCGGCAGCTGGCGAAGGTCAGTAATTTTTGGTAAAATAAGTTCGAGCAATTTGGTACAATGGCTCCAATCCCCGAGTTGGCGGGGCGGCGCGCAGCGCCGCCCATTGATTTATCTCTTTGCCACGGGCTTTTTGGTCGGAAAGAAAAAAGAAAGCCGAAAGATTTTAATTTTGCCAACACCTTTTTAAGAAAAACTCCACTGGCGATATTTTGTCCCGCGTTGCGGGACACTTTGCCCAAACGCGAAGGAATTTTTAGAATTTTTGCTATTGAATTATTTGCTGGCAGTTTGCTATATTGTAATTGTGTTCAACTGTTAGGAATTGCTTTTTTTAATAGCCGTCTCGGACAACAAGAAGCAATTCTAGTTGAACACAACCGGGGCGGCTATTTAAGTTTTGAAAAGAAAGTTAATCTCTTTTCAAAAGAAAGGTACAAACTGCCATGCAAAACACATCGCAAAAATTCTTTTTATATGCGCGCAAGTCTACAGATGTTGAAGACAAACAGGTGTTATCTATCGAATCTCAGCTAGCGGAACTTCGGGAATATGCCGCTCGCGAAAAATTATTCATAGTGGAAGAACTAATTGAGAAACAATCAGCAAAAATCCCTGGTCGTCCTCTTTTTAATTTAATGCTGGAAAGAATTGAAAAAGAGGAGGCGAGCGGCATTGTTTCTTGGCACCCAGACCGACTTGCGCGCAACAGTGTCGATGGCGGTAAACTTATCTACCTTATCGACACTGGAAAAATTCAGGCTTTGAAATTTCCCCAGTTTTGGTTTGAAGCCACGCCCCAAGGAAAATTTATGTTAAATATTGCGTTTGGGCAAAGTAAATACTTCGTGGACTCGCTCAGTGAAAACACTAAAAGAGGACTACGCCAAAAAGTCAGGAGAGGAGAAATGCCCGGGGTTGCGCCGGTGGGTTATATCAACGATTCCCGAACCAAAATTATCGTCGTTGATAAACGAAAAGCCCCGATTGTCAAAGAGGCTTTTGAAATGTTTGCCACCGGCAACTACCGTATTTTAGATATTGCTGACTTTTTGGCGAAAAATGGCCTGATTTCTAAAACCGGTAACAACTGGAAAATTGATCGGGTTAGCAAACAAATTTTATCTAACCCGTTTTATTACGGCCATTTTCGTTATCTTCGCGAGATCCACGAAGGGGTTCAAGAGCCAATCATTGCAAAGAAACTTTTTGATGCTGTCCAGCTTGTCTTAAACAAAAGAAGTAAACCTTGGTCAAAGCCGCGTGTCCCAAAACCATATTTAGGACTTTTTCGTTGTGGGCAATGTGGCATGATGATAACCGCAGAACTTAAAAAAGGCCATATCTATTATCGATGTACGAAAAAGTCCAAGAAAATTAAGTGTAATGAAAGGTACACGCGGCAAGAGTTGCTGGACAGCCAAGTTTCAAAAATGATAACAAAAGTTTCTTTGCGGCAGGACTGGGCAAAAGGAATGTTAAAAAAACTTGATGGAGAAAAAATTGAACTTGCCCATTCCTGCAGTGCGTTTGTTGGTGAAAAAAGAGAAGGAATTCGGGCAATTAGTCAAAAACTTCAGCGTCTTCTTGATTCCTATTTAGATCAAGATGTTGACCGTGAATCTTATCTGGTCAAAAAGGAAGAATTACTTTCTTCTAAGAAGACGCTGGAAGAACAAATTGCCCGAATTCAACAAACGCACAATGCTTGGCTCGAACCCATGAAGAATTGGATAATTGAAGCCGCTGATGCGGCTAATATCGCCAGTGGCAAAGACTTAGAAGCAAAAAAGGTGTTGGCACAAAAAATCTTCGGCTCGAACCTTTTTCTTTCCGACCAAAAAGCCCGTGGCAAAGAGATAAATCAATGGGCGGCACTGCGCGCCGCCCCGCCAACTCGGGGATTGGAGCGGGATACGGGAGTCGGACCCGTCTCACTTCCTTGGGAAGGAAGCGTTGAACCGCTCAACTAATCCCGCACTTCACTGCGCTCAGTGTAAACACTTGCTTCGCTCAGTGTAAACACTTCACCCATTCGTTTCTCTACGGAAACACTTCGTCCGTTCATTCCTCAGTATGAACACTTAATTTTACATCAAAAAAACATCCGGGGAAACCGGAGAAAACGAAAAGACACAGTTTCTCCTATTGAGGAATTACCAGAACATTTCCTGGGTGAATCAAGTCAGGATTAGCTAAACGGTTGGCTTTGGCAATCTCCGGCCATTTATAGCCATCTTGGTAGGCCCTAACGCAAATTTTCCAGAGGTTGTCCCCTTTCACCACCGTATATTTATCCTGAGTGATTGGTTTTTCAGTAGCCTCGGCCTGAGTAATCTGGGGATTTGAGACTAAAGCACTCTTTACAGGGACATCGGGAATGGTTAGTTCTTGGCTGATTAGTATTTTATTTGGCTGAATGATATTATTTTCTTTCTGGATATCGACCCAATTGTATCCTGAGCCATAATATTTTTCACTAATTTTCCACAATGAATCACCGGCGACCACCATATATTTAGCGGGAACAGGCATTAGAGGTTTTTCTTCTTCTCCAACCTCCCCTGTGATCTCAATATTTTCTTCCCTTTGGCGATTTTCCCGGGAAGTCAGAGCGCAATTGCGAAAATATTTGAAAAGTAAAATTCCCACTACTACCACCACCAAAATACCCAAAATAACGCTAATTGTTGACTCGGATGATTTGATGCTTTTTACTAATTTTTTTGATTTCATTAAAAGACCTGCTTCTCACCTCCTTTCCAGGAAGATCGGGCAGGTTATTTCTAAAAAAATTTTTAGTTGATTAATATTTAAACCTTTTTTTCTTAAATTGCAAGGGGAAAAAGAAAATATGGCGGGATCGACGAGTCTCGAACTCGCAACCTTCCGCGTGACAGGCGGATGCTCTAACCAGTTGAGCTACGACCCCCGACAGCTCGGGATAAACCCCTTAATTAAGTTCAAAGTTGGAATA
>Ga0210057_1008815_pt1 | contig 11828 bp, 10 predicted proteins | sample CryGeyCG2114_010_2_FD_183968 | JGI IMG/M metagenome (GOLD analysis project Ga0210057, IMG submission 183968) | Groundwater microbial communities from aquifer - Crystal Geyser CG10_big_fil_rev_8/21/14_0.10 (SPAdes) (version 2) | ecosystem: Environmental > Aquatic > Deep subsurface > Groundwater ...
ACTAGTGAAAAAAAACTTGATAATCTCAGAAGTGTTAATAATAGTAAGGGGCCCTTAGCTCAGCTGGTTAGAGCGCCTGCTTTGCAAGCAGGAGGTCAAGAGTTCGAATCTCTTAGGGTCCACATTAAAAAATTTGATATTAGCCCAGATTTCCTTGACATTTCTGCTATTTGAGCTATAATGTATATATTAGTATAAAAATGTATAGATTTGTATAGTTTTATAATATTTATGTATACTTATGATTAACGACCGTGATAAATTAATAAAAATCAATGAAGCGGCAAAAATACTCAATATTTCCATGCAGACATTAAGGCGCTGGGATCAATCCGGTCAACTTAAGTCTATTCGAATTAATCCTAATGGCTATCGTTATTATAAACTTTCAGACATCCAACTAATAACGAAAAATATTTTTTCTTTGGCCGAAGAATGGATTTTAAATCCAACGGCCATTGAACCAGATAGCCAATTTTTTTGTGCTGACAGCCCAACTTTTCAAACTAGACTCAGCCGTTTGGAAATGACTATGCAAAAAATTCCTGAACTGGAAAAAGATTTTTCTTTAATCAGCTCGGTGGTTGGAGAAATTGGTAATAATTCCTTTGATCACAACCTAGGGTCATGGCCAGATATTAGAGGCATCTTTTTCGCTTACGATTTAAATAAAAAACAAATTGTTTTAGCAGATAGGGGCCAGGGCATTCTCACTACGCTTAAAAGAGTCCGACCAGCTTTAATGAATGACAGCGAAGCTTTGCAGACTGCTTTTACAGAAAAAGTCTCTGGGCGGGCTCCAGAGAATCGGGGAAATGGGTTAAAATATGTCAAAAAAGTAATAGTAGATATTAAAAAGAATATATCATTGAAATTATATTTCCAGTCTGGAAATGCTTTTATTATTTTAGATAATAAAACTATTAATCTAAAAATCGAACAAACCAATACTCCCTTTAGGGGTTGTTTGGCTTTAATTAATTTTTAAGAATATGCTTATTGAATTAAAAAAATTTGGTAATTTATTAACCTCTCGCCAACTTGGAAAAGAATCTTTAGCCGCTTTAAATTCCCAACTTCCAAAAGATAACAACGAAGAAATTGTCGTTGATTTTTTAGATGTGACAACTTTTTCTCCTTCGTGGGGAGATGAATTTCTATCGCCCCTTCAACAAAAATATCAAAATAATTTATTATTAAGAAATACTAGCAACCCCTCAGTAAGAGCCACTATCGAAATTTTAGAAGAAACAAACCAAGTAAAATTTCAAATAAAATAAAAATCCCTCTAAAATCAAGGACATTAGTTCAAGAAATTTAAGTTCTAAAAACTTGACAATTTATAATTAAAATGTTATAATACTCTTATAAAAACAATACAAGCCAGGGAAAGATAACGACGCAGTAATGCGAAGATAAAAACAATGGCGGTGAGCGGTAAAATAATGACTCCGCGGAGGTTCGACTCCTCCCCTTGGTACTAGAGCAATAGATTCGTCTATTGCTTTTTTTTATTAATAAAACTACTTTATCAAAATCATCAATTCTCTTTTTTTATGCTACAATTACTACTATGAAAGAAGACAAAGAAATTTTAATTATTATCGACGGTAACGCTCTTGTCCATCGCAGTTTTCACGCCTTACCAACGACAATGAAACGTCACGACGGATTAACCACTAATGCCGTTTATGGTTTTACGTCTTTTTTGTTAAAAGCTATTTCAGAATTTAAACCACAATATGCCGTAGTAACTTTTGATGAGACGGCGCCAACTTTTCGCCATAAAGTTTATAAAGAATATAAAGCCACTCGCGTTAAAGCGCCGGATGAATTATATGAACAAATTCCTTTAACTAAAGAGGTTTTAGAAGCTTTTGAAATTCCTATTTTTTCTCAAGCTGGTTTTGAGGCTGATGATTTAATTGGAACAATATGCCAAAAAGTTAAGAATCAAAAAAATTTACTAAGCTATATAATCACCGGAGATTTAGATACCTTGCAGCTCGTTAACAAACAAGTAAATATTTACACGATGAGCCGCGGCTTAAGCGACCCTTTAATTTATGATGAAGCTAAAATTAAAGAACGCTATAATCTTCGTCCTGATCAAATAGTAGATTATAAAGCTTTGCGCGGTGATCCGAGTGATAATATTCCCGGCGTTAAGGGGATTGGCGAAAAAACAGCTATAAATTTATTAAATGAATATGAAACCTTAGAAAATGTTTATAAAAATATTGCCGACGCCGAAAAAGAAAAAAAAATAAGTCCCCGCATCGCTTCACTATTGCAAGAACATCGCGCTGATGCTTTTTTTTCTAAAGAATTAGCAACAATAAAAATTGATTCGCCATTAGAATTTAATTTACAGTCCGCTAAACTTAACTTTTCTCGCGATAAAGTCGCTAAAATATTTTCCGAAATGGAATTTCGTTCCCTTTTAAACCGTTTACCCGGCAAACCAGAAAATGACCAGATTCAATCATTAACAATAAAGAAAAGACCATCTATTAAAAGCCATCTAATAAAAACGGAAGCTGATTTTAAAAATTTTTTTAAACTTTTAAACCAAGAAAAATCTTTTGCGATTAGTCCTGAACTTAATGAAGAAAATAAACTTAGTGGACTTAACTTTGCCTGGCAAGATAATGAAGCTTATCATCTATCAATAAATAATGAGCGAGCTCAAGCGGATTTATTCCAGACTAAAAATTCTTATTTAGAAAAATTAAAAGATATATTAGAAGATTCAAAAATAAAAAAAACCGGACATGACCTTAAATTAATTTGGCATCTTTTAAAAACACAAAAAATAACTCTGCGAGGACTAGATGTTGATTTAATGATTGCCTCTTACTTACTTGATCCCGGGAGACGCAAACATGATTTACAAACTTTAATTTTTACAGAATTCGGTTTAGAAAATTTACCGGAAGAACGCTCCGCTGAAGCAGTCTTAGTTTGGCGTTTAAAAAAAGTTTTGAGTGAACGCTTAAAAAAAGAAAAACTTTTAGAGCTTTACTTAAAAATTGAACAGCCTTTAATTTCCGTACTCGGCCAAATGGAAGAAAACGGCATAAAATTAGAATTAGCACCCATAAAAAAATTAAATAAAACTGTTAGTGAAAAATTAAAGAAGTTAGAAATAAATATTTATAAATTAGCTAAAGGCTCTTTTAATATTAATTCTCCTAAACAATTACAAGAAATTCTTTTTGAAAAATTAAGCATCCCTGCGACTAATGTTAAAAAAACAAAAACCGGCTACTCAACCGCTGAAGATCAATTAGAAAAATTAAAAGATTTACACCCCATTATTTCTTTGTTGCAAGATTATCGCGAATTAAATAAATTACAAACAACATATTTAAATGCTTTACCAAATTTAATAAATCCGCTTACCGGACGAATTCACACCAATTTTAATCAAACCATTACCGCTACCGGACGTTTATCGTCCGCCGAACCTAATTTACAAAACATTCCGACTAAAACCGCCGAGGGGCAAGAAATTCGCCGCGCTTTTACGGCTGAAGTGGGTTTTAAATTATTAGGTTTTGATTATTCCCAAATTGAATTACGTTTAGCGGCACATATGTCTGGAGACAAAAAAATGATTAAGGCTTTCCAAGAAGAAAAAGATATTCACACCGCCACCGCCGCAGGAATTAATGGCGTCGCCTTAAATGCTGTAACTAAAACCATGCGTCAAGAAGCGAAAGCGGTTAATTTCGGAATTTTATACGGGCAAGGACCACATGGTTTAAGTCAAAACGCCGGAATTCCTTACTGGCAAGCCAATGAATTTATTAAAAAATATTTTGAAGTTTATCCGGGCATTAAAAAAATGATGGATAATTCTATTAGTGAAGCGCAAAAAAATGGCTATGCCGTAACTCTTTTCGGACGAAAGCGTCCTCTACCGGAAATCAATTCAACAATGCCGATGGTTCGCCGCGGTGCCGAACGAATGGCCATTAATACTCCCTTGCAAGGCACGGCCGCCGATATGATTAAACTGGCAATGATTAAAATTGCTGAATTAATTAAAGGGCATGAAGACGATATCCGCTTATTACTTCAGGTTCATGATGAATTGATTTTTGAAGTTAAAAGCGATAAGCTAAAAACTTACTCACCTCAAATAAAAGAGATCATGCAAAATATTATAAAATTGCGGATACCGATAACCGTTAGCGAAAATAGCGGCGATAATTGGGGAGAATTAAAATAAGCTAATAATTAGAGATATAAAAATAAACTGATAAACAAGAAAACTAAAATAAAAGAAATAAAACGGCTAGAAATAAAAAAAAACAACAAAGGGATATGTCTAATAATTTATCGGTATTAAATAAAAAATTACAAAAGCTAAACGGTAAAAATATCGCTCTCTTAGGATTTGGTTTAGATAATCAGGCGCTTTTAACATTACTTGATGACGCTAACATAAAAGGCAAGCTAACAATTTGTGATTTTCGTCCTAAAAATAAATTATCACTTCCCCGACTGAAAAATATAAAAATTAACTATCAATTACAAGAAAGTTTTAATAAAAATTTATATAAATTTGATTTACTGTTCCGCTCTCCTGGTTGGCCTTTAAGTTGTCCGGGAGTAAAAGAAGCTGAAAGTAAAAAACTAACAGAAATAAGCAGTCCCTTAAATTTATTTTTTAGTCTTTGCCCCACAAAAAACATTATTGGCGTTACCGGTAGTAAAGGTAAAGGAACAACTGCTAGTTTAATTTACCAAATTTTATATGACGCCAATAAAACTAGAGCCAACAAACAGGTTTGGCTCGGTGGCAATATTGGCATATCTCCTTTGAGCTTTTTAAAAGAGATTAAAAGTTCAGACTTTGTAGTCTTAGAATTATCCAGTTTTCAGCTGGAAGATTTAAAATATTCACCGCGCTACTCCGTGATTACTAATTTGTTTAAAGAACATCTAGCTGCCGCTGATCCTAATAATCCTAATTTTCACTCTTCTTATAATACTTATTGGCAATCGAAATTAAATATTGCTAAACACCACCAAAATAAATATATTATTATTAATGTTCGTCTTAAAAATAAAATTAGATTAGCCACTCTGCAAAATAAAATTCATTATTTTTCCAGTAGTTCCCTACCTTCAAAATTAATTGGAGACTATAACAAAGAAAATATCGGAGCAGCCGAGCTAACGGCTAAACTTTTAAAAATAGCCCCGCAAAAATATCGTCAAACGATCGCCAATTTTCATAATCTAGAACATCGCTTGGAATTCGTGATTTATAAAAATGGTGTTAATTATTTTGATAATAGTTTTTCAACAACTCCAGAGAGCACTATTCTTGATTTAAAATCTTTTAAAGGTCCGATAATTTTAATCGCTGGCGGAGCTGACAAGGGCGCTAATTTTAAACAATTATCTAAAAATATAAAAGCTAAAGTAAAATTTTTAGTTTTATTGAAAGGACTGGGCACAATACGAATTAAAAAAGAATTATTGAACATTAAATTTTCTCCCCAAAAAATAAGTGAAGTTAGCGACATGAAAAAAGCAATTTCAGAGGCACGCTCTCAGGCAAAACCAGGCGATACAATATTGTTATCGACGGCTTGCGCTAGTTTTGGTTTATTTAAAAATTATAAAGAACGAGGAGATTTATTTCAGAAATACGCTAAAGCAGAAATACGCTAAATCAAAAAGATCTACTAAACTTTAAAATATTAAGTTTTAAGAATAATTAAGAATACTATGGATTCCACCAATAACGTCATCGGAGTTTTTGACTCCGGCTTGGGCGGACTAACTGTTTTAAAATATTTTTTACGTGATTTACCTGGATATAACTATATTTATCTAGGCGATAACGCTCGTCTTCCTTATGGCGAAAAATCTCCAGAAACTATTTATAATTACACTAAAGAAGCCGTTGATTTTTTATTTTCCAAAGGTTGTAATTTAATAATTATTGCCTGTAATACTGCCTCAGCTCAAGCGCTTCACCGACTACAACATGAATATCTTCCTTATGCTTACCCAAATCGCAGGATACTAGGAGTCATCCGTCCTTTAGTGGAATCGATTGCATCTAATAATAAAATAAAAAAAGTAGGAATTATCGGGACAAAGGCAACTATTAATTCTAATGTTTACAAAATAGAACTAGAAAAATTAAAACCAGAATTAAAAATAGAACAACGCAGCGCTCCCCTGTTAGTGCCTTTAATCGAAGAGGGTTGGGCTCATAAACCGGAAGCAAAAATGATTTTAAAAAAATATTTACGTCCTCTAAAAACCAAACAAATTGAGGCTTTAATTTTAGCTTGTACTCATTATCCCTTTTTATACAAAGAAATAAAAAATATTATGGGAGGGCGCATCGAAGTTCCTCAACCAGGAAAGATTATCGCTCATAGTTTAGCTAATTATTTAACTCGCCATCCAGAACTAAATTTAAGTCCAACAAGTAAACCTAAATATGAATTTTATACGACAGATAGTCTTGATAATTTTAAAATTTGGGGCGAAAAATTTTTAGGAAAAAAAATAAAAAATTTAAAGCTGATTAAAATACCAAAACTTTAAAAATCTAAATAAAAATTAGAAACAGCTAAATTAAAAATACTTAACTATGATAATCCTCATCCACGGCGCCGATACTTTCCGTTCGCGCCGCTTCTTACAAGAATTAAAAGACAAATTTACACGTGAAGTCGATCCTGACTCTGCCAGTTTAAGCGTGCTTAACGGCCAAACAATGAATTTTAAAGATATCGGAGAAAAAATAAATACCGGTTCTCTGTTTGTTAAAAAACGCCTAGTACTTATTGAGAATATTTTTAAAAATAAATCAGAAAAAATTTTTGGTGCTCTCGGCGAATATTTAAAAAGTTTCTCAAAAAATGAAAATGATATTATAATTTTTCGCGAAGAAGAATCTTTAACTAAAAATAAATCTGTAAAAATAGCCGCTAAAAAATTATTTACATTTTTAGCGAAACAACCTTACTCCCGGGAATTTACTATTTTAAATAATAGCCAACTTCTATCTTTCATTAAAAAAGAAGCTAAAACTTATGATCGAGAAATTGGAGCAAGCGCGGCTTTGCTGCTGATAAATTTAACAAGTAGTGACCTCTGGATAATTTCCCAAGCTATTAGAAAATTAGCTTTCCACACCAAAGAAAAAAATATTTCAGTAGAAGACGTTAAAGAAATGGTCACTGGTTCTTATGATGAAAATATCTTTGGCCTGACAGATGCTTTAAGCGCTAAAAATAAAAAACTGGCCATGATATTACTAGAAGAACAATATGCCGCCGGTTTAAGTCAAGAATATTTAATCTCCATGTTAATTCGCCAATTTAAAATTTTATTACAAATCAGAACTGCTCTAGACAAAAACATGAATCCTTCAGAAATTGCTACTTATCTTAAGCTTCATCCCTTTATTGTTAAAAAAGGGCTCGTTCAAGCAAAAAATTTTACCGCTTCAGTATTAAAAAATTATTTAAATCGTTTAACTAATTTAGACTTTTTAAATAAAACGGGGCAAACTAATGTTAAAACTGAGTTAAGTCTGCTTATTTCAGGATTATAATCTCTTGCCTTTTTATTTATTATTTGATATAGTCTGGACAGAATTTTATTTTCTGATAATCATAAATTCTTATCTAAACATCGGGCAATTAGCTCAGTTGGTTAGAGCGCAACACTGATAATGTTGAGGTCGGTGGTTCGAGTCCACCATTGCCCACCTTATCCGCCTAAAGGCGGATTAATAATTATAGCGGGGTAGAGCAGTTGGCAGCTCGCCAGGCCCATAACCTGGAGGTCGTCGGTTCGAATCCGACCCCCGCAACTACGTTAACAATTATGCCTCGGTAGCTCAGTGGTAGAGCAAAGGATTGAAAATCCTTGTGTCGTCAGTTCGATTCTGACCCGGGGCACGACGTTACACGGGGTGTGGCCCAGTTGGTCTAAGGCGTCTGGTTTGGGACCAGAAGATCGAGAGTTCAAATCTCTCCACCCCGACAAAAAAACAGGATATTAAAGTCCTGTTTTTATTTTTACCCAAGCACTATTCTTATTTAACTTTTTTTGTTTCATCATTTTTTCTCCTTCCATTTTTCTTAATTTATTTTTTTTCAACATAAGTCTCAACCACTTTCACCGGTTTTTTAGAAAAATAATCAAGAATGAAATTGCTCACTCGCGACATCACCCAAGCTAAGCCCATAAAAACACCTAAATACAAAATAACAGCCACCCACTCTAAATTAGAAGGCAAGAAGCGATAGATAAAATCATAACGATACATCAATGGCCAATGAAATAAATAAATTTCATAAGAATACAAACCAAACCAATAAAATAATTTAAAATCAATTTTTTTCAAAATAAATATTCCGACTAAAGCTAATATCGCCACCGTGCTCATTATTTGTTCTAAATTTGCACTAACGCCAATACCGGAATAAATATTAGCATAAACAAAAACCGCCAATAAACCAATCAATCCTAAATAATAAAATGGTGCCCGCCAAGTTCGCGACCATTTTTCTAAAACTTCCGGATTTTTTAATTTTATAATTATCCCTGCCACTAAAACTCCTAATGGAAAAGCGACAATATGAAGTTTATACAAATGAATCACATTCTCTAAGGCCGCTGGATTCCACCAGATCAATAAATAACCTACTAAATACAAGATAACGGCACTTAACCAAGGATTTTTTTTGGAAAAGACAAGCGGGAAAATTAAGTAATAAGCTATAATAAAAGTAATATACCAGAGGGGTGAATTTATGTCCTGATATAAATCAGCTCGCGTAAAAATTCCTAAAAAAGATTTTCCAATATATGACCCCGTGCGATTAATATGTAAAACAAAAAAATCTAAACTTAAAAAAGTTATCAACATTAACCAGAAAGGCGTAAATAATTTCAACAATCTTCTCTGATAAAATTGTTTAATTGTTAAATTTTTAGCTAACTGACTGGCCGCTAAACCATATCCAGATAAAAACAAAAATAAATTAACACCGACACCGGCCATAATAGTAAGTGGCCACAGAAAACGATGGTCATTAACTAAAAAATAACCGATGTGCGACCACACAATCATTAAAATTGCCAAACCTTTTAACTCAGTTGTTAAAGAGGCTGGAAACCAAGAATCAATTTTACGACGCCTAATAGTAAATAATAAAACTAACAAAAAAATACCGGAGAAAATTAATGTTGACTCCAATGGACTACTTATTGATACTAGCATAAATTATATTAGCCCAAAGCTTATAACCTAAAGCTGAGGGATGGAATGAATCGGCGGAATATAAATCGCCGGATTTTTTAAATAAATTTAAGGTCGGAGTATAAAGATCAACATAATTAACCGAATACTGCACAGCCTGTTCCTTAATTATACGATTAAATTCTTGAGTCCGCCAGTCCAAAAGACCGGAATAAGGAAAACGAATTAAATTCGGAGCGCCTAAATACGGCAAATTAACTACATAAATCTTAGCTTTAGTTTTAGCGGTTAAAGTCTGTAAAATCGTTTCGTAATTATGTTTAAAAGTTTGGGCAGAAATCAGACCATGAATATCATTAATCCCGATAAATAAAGTAATCATATCCGGCTTATCTTTAACGGCTTCCGGCAATAAATCTTTAATAATCCCCGCACTTTTTTCGCCGGGAATACTGCGATCGTAAAGTTCTACCGGCCGTCCGCCGTCCGCGGCCAGATCTCGAGACAGCAGATAAGGATAAGACTGGCCATAATCCGTTGTTCCCACTCCGGCCGTTAAACTATCGCCGAGAGCGACATAAATTATCAGTGAAGTAGAGGCGGAATTATTCGCCAATCCGGCTTCCGTTACAATCATTTTTTCTAGATTAGAGTTGGCCTTAATTAAATAAGTTCCGGTTTGGTCACTAGATTGTAAATCAGCTCGCCCGATAATATTATAAATATGAGCATAGGTACGATTAAGATAAACGACTAAAGCCAGTAGCAAAATAATAATAATTACCGCTATTCGTTGTTTAGAGCGGGAGCGTAAAATCTTCATATAATATTAATAAAAATCATTATAAATTATTTAAAGTTTTTAGTTAAAAATAAAGAAATAAAATACCTAAATTTTGTTATTAATATATTCTCTAAAGCTTAATATTCTTTCTCGATCGTTAATATCAATTAAAAATGGCGAAACATCTTCAACTAACTTTTTAATATCAAGCTTATCTATCTTTTTTAGCAAAATATTCTTTAATTTATCTTTTTTTATTTCCCTGGTCTTCTCTAAATAACTATAATCCGGGTCCGTTTTGCCCAATAAAAAAGAAATATCATAAAGGTCTCTTCCTTTGTCTCGTTTTCTTTCTAAAAGAGCAATAATTTTTTGAGCGAGAAGTGCCCCCGGCGAATTAACTAAAATTTTTCTATAAACATCAAATTTATCTAGTATAAAAATTTCCGGGCTCACATTTTTAATTTTATTTACTGTATCAATACGAACTAATATTTTTTCTTCTCTATGAATTGCTAAATTATTGTTTTGTAATATTTTTGGAAATTTAATATAACAATGATAAGCGCCTTTGGCTACAAATTTAAATTCTATTTCGAAGCCTTTTGCCTCCATATCTAAAACTACTTTTTTCAATAATTCCTGGAATTGGGGATAACTCAATCCGAAGTTATCAAAATCTAAATCTTCTGAAAATCTTTTACCCCCATAGACAATTCTAATGGCGGTACCACCGATAAAACTTAATTTTTCACTACCCTTTTGTTTATAAATTGAATCCAAAATTTCGTGCTGCAAATACTCGACTAAAATCGCTCTAGGGCTTCTCATGAATATATTTTCGGCATATATTTTTTTTATTTGATCAATTGTCAACATCTGATTAAAATATTAATTTTAAAATATTTTCTATATTATATTTAAGAGGAAAATACTTACTATATTTTTTAATTTTTTTCTTGTCTAATTTTTGGAGATTAAAATTATTTAATCTTAACCCCTCTATATCATTTTTATTCTTAATTTTGGAGGCATTAAAGTATAAATAATCTAAAAGAGCTTTTTCCGGTTCCGCTAATAAATGAATTTGATTATTTTTACTTATTTTTTGATAACCAAAAAATAATTCCTTCTTGATATGTTTATAAATAAAAGTTCCTAAATCATTTTTATATTCCCTGGTGGTTTTGCTGGTAATAGAGGTAGCATTATAGACCATTTCCGGAATTAAACCGTATCCGGATAAAGCCCATTCTAAACTAATATAGCTCGGTTGATAAATATTAAAAGCCAGTTGTTCAATTAAAATACTGTCTTGCTTGTCGGCAAATAAATAAAGACCATTTTTAAGTTTAATCAAATAAGCCTTTTTTACCCAAACGGATAATTGATAGGGGTAGACCTTAAGACCCATAATTTTTAAATCTTGCAAAGAAAAAATACTTGATTTCATATTTTTTCTTAATTCTATGTATTTCATTTTTTTATTGTTTTTAATAACTATCTGAAATCATTATATCAAAATTATTTTTATAACGCAAACGACTAGCTTCCCTTCGTTCTATACGGGTGCTGCGTTTATTTGTTGAACTCACCGACTGGAAGACCCCTGAGGTATTCTATGAAATGACAGGTGTTGCACTAAAAGTTTGAATGTATCCCGCCTTAAATTCTAATCCAAAGTGCAACATTGTCTGACAACTAAACAGAGTTAAACACTTCAGTTGGTGTTAAGTAATTAAGTCTTTTGCGAGGTCGAGTATTAAGTAAATATTCGACTCTTTTTAGATC
>Ga0210057_1008817_pt1 | contig 11826 bp, 10 predicted proteins | sample CryGeyCG2114_010_2_FD_183968 | JGI IMG/M metagenome (GOLD analysis project Ga0210057, IMG submission 183968) | Groundwater microbial communities from aquifer - Crystal Geyser CG10_big_fil_rev_8/21/14_0.10 (SPAdes) (version 2) | ecosystem: Environmental > Aquatic > Deep subsurface > Groundwater ...
TATTATGTTCTCCGTCGGCATTATTGGCCTACCTAATATTGGAAAATCTACTTTATTCAAGGCAGTAACAAAAATAGCCGTTCCTATCTCTATCTTTCCCTTTACTACAATAGATCCAAATAAAGGAATAGTTGAGGTAAAAGATAAAAGACTCGAGAAGATAAAAGAGATAGTAAAACCCCAAAAAACTACACCTGCTATAATTGAGTTTGTAGATATTGCCGGTCTTGTTAGGGAGGCGCACCTAGGCAAGGGTCTAGGAAATAAATTTCTCTCGCATATTAGTGAGGTCGATCTTCTATTGGAAGTAGTAAGACTTTTCAAAAATGAGAAAGTCAGCCATGTAGAAAATGTAATAGACGCAGAGAGAGACATCGAAATTATTAAAAATGAAATTGCGGCTTGGGATGAAAAAATAATTTCTAATTTTATAGAAAATCTAAAGAAAAAGATAAAAAGTAGTCCCTTAGATGAAGAGTTAAAAACAGAGAATGAATTAGCAGAACAATTAAAAAAGTTTTTAGGCGAAAAAACCTGGTTATTGGAAAGGATTAAACAGCTGCCAGGAGAAACTCAGGTTGATATGAAAAACCTGGGAAGAAAGTCAGCCGTCCTCTCAGTTAAGCCCTTGATTTTTCTCTTTAATATTAGTGAGAGAGATCTAACGAAAGAGGAAGAGGCAAAATTAAGAACCTCTTTCCCCTATTCTTTTTTTATAGATCTTAAAAAAGAAGAAGAGATATCCGAGCTAAGCAACAAAGAAAAAGAGGAACTTGAAGTTAGTTCTTACCTTGACGATTTAATCCTCAGCTGCTACAATAGATTGGATTTAATCACTTTTTATACAATTAAGGGAGGAAGAGAAATAAGAGCTTACGAACTAAAAAGAGGTGAAGAGATAATTGTGGCAGCTGGTAAAGTGCATAGTGATTTTCAGAAGAAATTTATCCGAGTTGAAGTATTATCTTTTAAAGATTTAATCGAAAGTGATTCATGGCAAGAGGCTAAAAAAAGAGGCAAAATCAATGTAAAAGGGAGAGATTATATTGTCAATGATGGTGATATAATAGAATTTAAAATATAGATATTTTTTAAAATATAAAAATAGAAATTTTATGAATTATGAATTATCTTTTCTAATCCCAATTCTGGATTTAAAAAAGCGAGAGGAACTATTGAAAAAAATAAAAGAAGAAGTAATAAAGCTCAAGGGCAAGCCCGAGGATGAATTTATCGAGAAAAAATTCTTTGCCTATCCGGTAAAAGGATGCCAGGAAGGTTTTTTGGGCCAAATAAATTTCTCTTTAGAAAAAAATAGACTAAAGGAGTTCCAAGATTACTTAAAAACGAATAAAGAAATAATAAGAATTATCCTAGAAAGAAAGGGGGCGATTAAAGAAGTTACAGAGGCAAAAAGGGAGAGAAGAAAACCGATTCTTAAAAAGCCCGTTAAAAAAGAAAAGGTTAAAATAGAAGAGTTAGAAAAAAAGTTGGAAGAAATGCTCAAGTAACTACAAATTACAAATCAGATACAAATATCCGAATAGTTAATTGACGAAAAAAGAAAGTATCTTTGAAAAAAAATTCGTATTTTCGTAATATATTTGTAAATTCGTAGTAAGTATATGAATTTAAATAAGGTTTTTATCTTAGGAAGATTAACTCAAGATCCTCGAGCAAGAAGCCTGCCTTCTGGCCAATTGGTAGCCAATTTTGGAGTGGCTACTAATCGAATTTTTTACGACCAGGAAAAACAAAAGAGAGAACAGGCTGAATTCCATAATGTAGTAGCTTTTAATAAAGCGGCTGAGATTGCTCAGCAATATTTAAGGCAGGGGTCGATGGTATTAGTTGAGGGAAGGCTTCAAACAAGGTCCTGGGAGAATAAAGATGGTATCAAAAGATATAGAACAGAGATTATTGTTGAGAGACTTCAACTTGGACCAAAAAGTCAATCCCCCTCTTTAAAAGAAGATAAAGAAAAGGGAAAACCGAAAGAGGTTGCAAAAGAAGAAATTCCCACAATCGAGGAAAATAAAGAAGAAATCGATGTTAAAGATTTACCACTCTAAATTTAAAAGATTATGTGCTATTTTTGTCAAAGAAATACAAAGGAAATCGATTGGAAAAATGAGAGGTTTCTCTTAAGATTTTTGGCGGCATCGGGCAAAATTAAACCAAGGAGAAAAACTGGCGCCTGCGCCCTCCATCAGCGCAGTCTTAAAAAAGCTGTGAAAAAAGCTAGAGAAATGGCTATCTTGCCATTTATAAGATAAGTAATCATCTTCTCTTGATTTCATTTTCTTTTAAAAACAGCTTCAGAAGCTGTTTTTTTTATTTCTTAATAACTCAGAGAGGATAAAATTCCTCTATATTTTAAGATATTTTTGGATAGCCACAAGACTGGAAATTGCTCCTAGGATGATTCCTCCCCCGATTTGAATTAACAAAAAGAGTAAAATATTTTTTCCGAAAAAGTTCGAAAATCCCAGCTCTGCGAAAATTAGCGATCCCTCACTGGGAAATAAAATATCAACTCCATAAAATACCATAAATGATAGAAAGCCGGCGAATAACCCAAGAAGAATCCCTTGAATTAAAAAAGGGCCTCGAACAAATCCATCGGTAGCGCCAACCAATTTCATAATCTCAATCTCTTTTCTTTTTGCGTAAATAGCGAGCCTTATAGTATTTAAAGTCACTACAACAGCAATAAAAATCAGAAAAAGACTTATCGCTAGTCCTCCTTTTTTAATAAGAGCCGAAATGGAGAAAAGTTTTTCAATAATCAACCTATTCTGTCTGTAATTTACTTTCTCAACCAAATTTTTGAACTCTCCTTTCTCAAAAAAATTAGAAATAGCTGCATAGCTCTGGGCACTGGAAGCTCTGACGTTTAAAGAGGCTGGTAAAGGATTATTTCCTATTTCATTTAGAGCATCCATTATCTGAGGGTCATTTTTGTGTTTTTCTTTAAATGCCTCAAGAGCTTTTTCTCTCGAAATATAATCTATTTCTTCTACCTCAGGAAAGTTTTCTAATTTCTCTTTGGCCTTGAAAATATCTCCTTCTTGAGTAGTTGATTTAAAGTAAACGCTTATATCTATTTTTTCTTTTAAAGTGGTAATTAAACTTTCGCTGATACCTTTTAAAAATAGAGTTCCAGCTAAAAGGGAAAGAGCTATAAACATTATAAAAATCGTCCCTACGGAAATGCCTATATTCCTCAAAAATTCCTGCCATCCGAATTTAAAAACCCTTAAAAAATTGGTTAACATAAATTTTGAATTCCTAATTTGCTATTAGCACATTAGGTGAAAATTGTCAACCCCGTTAGAAACTCGTGCAGGACATAAAACCCAACCGCACGAGTTTATCTATATTGTAACCCAACCGTAGCAAGCTGCGGGGCATGTTTCTAACGGGGTCAAATTAAAGGTAATATCTCCCCTTTTGTTCATCCCTTATTATTTTCCCTTTTTCAAGGACTATTACTCTTTTTTGAATCGTATTGACTATTTCTCGATTATGGGTAGCTAAAATTACTGCTGTACCCAATTGATTAATTTTTAAAAATAATTTCATTATCTCTTTGGTAGTATAAACATCCAAGTCTCCTGTTGGCTCATCGGCAAGAAGAACTTTGGGTTGGGAAATAATAGCTCGAGCCATAACTGCTCTTTGCTGCTCTCCCCCAGAAAGTTGATGAGGAAAATTATTCGCTTTATCTAAAATTCCTACCAATTCTAATGCCTGAGGGACAGTTCTTCTTATTTCACTGTCAGCTTTACCGAAGATTTCCAGAGTGAAAGCCACATTCTCAAAAACCGTCTTTTGGGGAAGGAGCCTATAATCCTGGTAAATCACCCCCATTCTTCTTCGATAATAAGGGAGGTAGCCATAACTCATTTTTGTAATATTAATATCTTCGAAGATAACATCGCCTTTTGTCGGTTTTTCTTCTGATAATAAAAGTCGGAGCAAAGTCGATTTTCCAGCTCCGGATCTACCTACAATCGAAACGAATTCTCCTTTACCAACAAAAAAACTTATATTAGAAAGAGCAACACAATTATCGGGGTAGATCTTAGTGACTTTATCAAAATAAATCATATTTTTATTAACGATTTTCTTTTTCTATAAACTTATCTAAATCGCCATCCAAAACCTTCTTTAAGTTTGAAGTTTTGACATTTGTTCGGTGGTCCTTCACTATTTGGTATGGCTGAAAAACATACGACCTTATCTGATTTCCCCATTTAGCTTGTTTAGTTTCTCTTCTCCCTTGGATTTCTTTCTCTCTTTTCTCCTCAAAGAGTTGATGAAGTTTTGCTCCCAAGACCATCAATGCTTTTTCCCTATTATCTCCCTGTGACCTCTCGGATTGAGAAACTACACTTATACCGGTGGGAAGGTGTATAATTCTTACTGCGCTTTCTCTTTTATTTACATATTGGCCTCCCGGTCCGGAAGCTTTAAAAGTTTCGATCTTTAAATCTTCTTTCTTTACATCAATTTTACTTTCTTCAATTTTGGGTAAAACCTCTACCTTAGCAAAAGAGGTGTGCCGAAGGGCTTTAGCTGAAAAAGGTGAGATTCTTACTAGTCGATGAACTCCACTCTCTCCTTTCAGTATTCCATAGACTCCTTTTGAAATATCTTTTCTTTGTAATTTTTCTACTTCTAAAGTAACAGACTTTATCCCTCCTTCGCCCTCTATTCTCGAAATCTCTTTTATCTGAAAACCTTTCTTTAAAAGATATCTTTGATACATCCGAAGGAGTATTGTTGCCCAGTCTTGAGCATCTTTCCCTCCGGTCCCGGCATAAATCGATAAGATTACATCTTTTCCGTCATAATGTTCTTCCATACAAGATTATAGATTAACAAATTTTTTCTTTTTTTTCAATAAGTGTCTTTTAATTAAAGAAAAAATTAAGCTAAAGATCGGATTTGTCCCGAAAATCTCCGAACGATAGTCAGGTTACCTGCCCCGCCTGCCAGCGCCTGAATCTAAGCCGCCTCTCGGATTTGAACCGAGGACCTTTCCCTTACGAAGGGATTGCTCTTCCGCTGAGCTAAGGCGGCGCGACTTCTGGCAGGCAGGCGAGAGGGCTGCTCTGGCAAAATATGTGATGTTACTCTAAAAAATTTATAATTCAAATCTTTGGCCATATTCAGGAATAATAGCTTCTATTCCTAACTTATCTTTTATTAGTTGGGCAAAGCTCTGAGCTGGTTTCTCTTCTCCTTGGACAACGAAGACTTTTTTAACAATGTTTTTCCGTAAATTCAATGCTCCACTCTTTATGCGGTATAGCCAGGAAAATAAAGTATTTCTATCAGCGTGAGCAGAATAACCTTGAATTTGGGCTATTTTTGCCCTGACAGGAATAATATCTTTAAATATTTCAATTGTTCGTTTACCATCTTGAATTTCTCTCCCTCTTGTGCCCTCTACCTGATAACAAATTAAAAGAAGACAGTTTTTAGGATCGGGTAAATATTTTTTTTCATGGTACAGAATTCTTCCTCCCTCTGACATTCCTGAACCAGCAATGACAATTTTGGGAGAAGGAACATTCTCAATAGCCCGAGATTCTTTGGCACTTTTTACAAAGGTTAAATTGGGAAAGTTAAAAATATCATCTCCTGATTTTAGAATATAGACAGCTTCTTTATTATAATATTTTTGATATTTTTTATAGATTTTTATTGCTCTTATTGCCATCGGGCTATCTATAAAGATTGGCACTTTTGGAATTCTCCGATTCTCTACTAACTCATTTAATTCATATAAAATTTCTTGTGTCCTCTCAATAGCAAAAGTAGGAATCATTAACACCCCTTTATTCTTTATAGTATTCTCTATTGTATCTTCAAGGAGGTTTTTTCTTTGGAGGAAATCTTGATGAATTTTATCTCCGTAAGCCGATTCAATTAAAATATAATCACCTGAACCAGGAAAATCGGTCGGTCTTAAAAGTGGGGTTGGTGGATTTCCTAGGTCCCCCGAGAAAACAATTTTAATAATATCCTTTTTTCTTTGCTTGGGTTTTAAATATATTTCTATAATTGCTGAACCAAGAATATGACCAGCGTCCAGAAATCTAAAAGAAATTTCTGGAAAGGATTCAATTTTTCTGTAATATTCAACTGGCTCAAAAAGATTAAGAGTTCTTTTTAGGTCTTTATGAGAGAACAATTGATTATCGTTCTTTTTTGTTTGAGAAAATTGAGAAATAATCTCTAATTCGTCTTCTAAAATTAGCTCTGTCAAATTCAATGTAGGGGGAGTTGCAAATATTTTTCCGCTAAAACCTTCTTTTACTAATTTGGGCAAACGGCCAGTATGATCGAGGTGAGCATGGGTAGCAATTATGGCATCTATCTCTCGAGGTTCATAAGGAAATGGTTCTTGATTTTTTGTTTTCAAGATAGGGTCTTGGAAGAGTCCACAGTCAATCAAAATTTTTCTTTTACCGATCTCCAAAAGATAATTTGCTCCGGTAACTGTTTTTGTTCCGCCAAAGAAAGAAATCCGCATAAAGATATGATATTCAGTCTAACAATTTTAAAAAAATTATCAATATCTCTCTAGGCCCTTGACAAAATCATTCAAATAAATAAAATAGGAAAAAATATGCTAAATTTTCTAACGACTAAAAAGAGGTTTAAACATAAATATAAAAAATTGGAAAATAAAATACCCCTTCGGGGGTGTTTTTTAAAGGCCGAAATCTCCACTCCCCTTTTCCGGGGGAGTGTTTTTAAAAAAATGAGAGAATTATGAAGAAAAATCTTGTTAAAATAGCTAGGCTTGAGAGTTTTGTCCTAAATTCTATGAGAATCTACCTTAAAAAACAAGAATTTATAGAGCTCATACCGCCAAAAATCGTCAGAGCCTCCGGCGCCTGTGAAAATATTGATACTCTATTTGAAGTCGGGGTTAATAAAAAATTTCAATGGTTTAAAGAAAAAGGAAGGTTTTTAAACGCTTACCTTTCTCAAACTGCCCAGCTTTATCTTGAAGCATTTACCCCTTTCCTTGACAAGGTCTACTCCATTGGCCCTAGTTTTCGTGCCGAAGCGGGCAATGATAATCGTCACCTTACTGAATTTACAATGGTCGAAATCGAATTTAAAGGTGGCTTTCAAGAACTATTGAAATATATCGAGGAAATAATTTGGAGCATCTGCCAAGATATCTTAGGCTTGTCCCAAAAATCAAGGAGGGCTATGGGAATCAAAAAAAGTGATATCTCAAGCTTAAAGAAGATAAAAATTCCCTTCCCGAAAATTGCCTACAAACAGGCTATTGAAATTTTGAAATTAAACTTTGGAGAAGATATTTCTTCTGATAATGAACGGAAATTGACAAAGCAATTTAACAATCAACCTATCTTTATTACCCATTTTCCCAATCCTATCTGGAAGTATAAAAAAAGAATTAAGGTAGAAAAATTCTTTAATATGAGTCCTAACCCTTTTAATCCAGCCTATATTCTTTCGGCAGATTTAATCTTGCCTTATGGAGGAGAGGCTGTCGGTGCCGCTCAAAGAGTCCACAAACTCCAAACCATTATCTTAAGATTGACAAAATCTCAAATGTTTCAAAGACTAAAAAAGAAAGGGGGAAGCATCGAGGATTTTAAATGGTATTTAGAAAAAATAAAAGAAAAGATAGTTCCTCATGCTGGTTGTGGATTTGGGGTGGCCAGGATTATTAAATTTATCAAGAGAGAAGAAAATATCAAAAATTGCGTAACCTTCCTCTCTAATCAAGAAATTCTCATCTAGTTGACCTTATTAGAAAGCCTCGCTCCTTGGAGCAGTTAGGCTGTAATATAAATTCCTTATTTTCAGAAGAGGCAAAACTCTAGACCAATCGTCTTTCTAATGGGGTTGACTTTTAATCAAAAATAAGGTAGAATTTTCCTGCTGGGAAGTAGATAAAGCAGTCGCCCCATGAGATATTTTTAAATTATCTCACGGGGAGGAAAGTCCGAACACCCTCCGACTTTACGTCGGAGAAGTAAGTAGTGGATAACATCCACCGACCTTCGTCGGTCGAAGCCGACTTCGGTCGGCGAAGTCCGATCGCAAGATTAGGGAAAGTGCCACAGAGACAATACTATCCCGCCTCCAGACGGAAGCGGGAAAAAGGTGAAAAGTCTCGCCTCAGGCGAGTCGGCTCCAAGGAATTGGAGACCGTGGTAAACCCTACTTGGTGCAACCCCGTTAGATAAGAATTCATCTAACGGGGGCATGAGTCCGATGGTAACATCGGACCTAGACAAATGACTGCACTTCACTCGCTTCGCTCGTTCAGTGTAAACTGACCAAACATTTAGCTCGGGAATTTATCCTGAGACGAGACGGAGTCGAGTCGAAGGACAGAATTCGGCTTATTGTCTACTTACCAGCTTTTTTAAAAAAAACCGCCAAGAGCGGTTTTTTTATTAGATTAAAAAGGAGGTTATTTTATAATTCTTGCCACTTTCTCTTCATACTCTCTTAAGATTTTATTTTCCGGAGAATCCGGATGAAGTTCAATTAAATTATCTTCTAAAATTACTCTCCCTTCACTTTTAGTTAAAGGTGAAGGGTATTTTTTTTCTTTTCTTTTAATTTGAATCTCCTTTAGTTTTTTTTCCAGGAAATCTCCAAAAGAGCCGGATAGTTTCTTTTCAAGAAACATTGCCAATTTTGAAGATTTTTCTATCTCAAAGGGTGGCTGGCGGGTTAATCCTACAAAAATAATATAATCTTTCATCCACTCATTAGCTTTTCTAAATCTTTCAAAAACATTATCTCTGTTTAAAATTGGTAATAAATGTAAGTAAGTATAAGCATTATAAAGACTCGGGTATCTCACTTCAAGAGAGTCCTCTGTTAAATAATGATTAAGACAAATTTTCTGAGCTTCTCGGCCAGGTTTTCTGCGTTCCCCCATTAAATCGAGCAAGATAGTTAAAAAAAAGCGGACAGTAAAAATCCTTCCCTTTTTGGCAACAACTAGAAGATCAATATCGGAATTTTCGGTCGAGTTTAAAATAGCCAATGAGCCACTAACAAAAATTCCTTTTAGAAAAGGAGCGCGATTAATTTTTTTAGCAATCTTGGCTAACTTTTTAAAATTCTCTTTTGAAATTAATTCCCTCCTTTTTCTTTCCTCTATCAAAAATTCTCTCCCTTTTAAAAACCAAAAGCCATCTTTATTTCCAAGATAATTCTGAAGATTTAAAAGACAATTTTTAAAATTTAAAAAAGAAACCTCCATCATGTTAGGAACAGTCTGGAGGTTTTCAAAGATTTCTTTTGTCTTTAGAGGATAAGAGAGGGCATCAAAATAAATAATGGTTTTAAAAATGGAATTTTCAACTTCGTTCATCGATCTATATTAATTATTACTTACTAACTTACCAGCTTTAGTACTTATTTACTCGTATTTGACCTGAATAAAGACCCTATTTTCTTTCTGGGGAATTTTATTTACCCAGAAAGGCCAGAGTTTTAATTCTGCTCTTTCTATTTTTCCTTTCATATCTTCTTTAATATATTTTTCGAAACTTTGTTCGTCCTCACCTAAAATCGCTTTTTTTACATCGTCTGCCGTCACTTTCCAGGCAACTTTTTCTTTTCCGGTAAATTTGATTTCCATTTCGCATATCTCTTCTCCAACATTAGTACATTTTTCTATCTTACTTTCTACGACCTCGTAATTTACTTCCAATGATGATACCACTTCTTCAAACTCAATTCCTTCTTTCACCCTATCCAAAATTATATTAGCAATTATCTTCTGAACGTCTTCCTCGTTAAATTTTAAGAGATGTGTTGAAACTTTCGCTTTTCCTTTAAAGGTTTTCCCTATCTCCCCTACTTTCTTATCAAAGGAAATTTTCTCCTTGGTTATAACAGCTGAATCTTTTAAAAATTGTAAACTTGGAGGAATTTCTTTTAAAATGTCATTTTTTACTTCCCCAGCCAAGTTTTCTTGGAGCCGTTGCATCTCTTGGGTGGCTTTTACAACATCTTCTTTAGCCACTACCTTTGCTTCTCCGATAAATCCGCCTTTCATAGCTTCTTTAGATTTTCCATAAACCTTTTCAAAAAAGGCAGTGCCCTTAAGACCGGGGAGGGTGAATTTAGTTGGGCCAATATTATATTCTTCTCCTGCTTCATCTGCTACCACTTTAATTTCTACCTTGCCTGGATTGTCTTTACTTCCGGCAGGAACAGAAACCCAATCAGAACCTTGCGGTTGTCGGAAAATTTTACCATCAGAAGTTTGAAAACGAGTATTAGGAACAAAATTATGAGGACTATTATCTTCATTATAAACGGTAATTTTTCCTGTGGCTTTATCTACTCTCTTCTCGCTTCCTGTAGAGAGGAAACTCTTCTCTACTTCTTTATCTTTTATCAATAGAGTCCCAGGTAATAATTTCCCTTTAAGATCGATTTCCGTCCCCTTTTTTAATGTAAATTGACTGGCAAACTCTATCTCCTCGGAAACAGGAACAAGGGTAATCTCAGCTTTGGGTAGATAGTAAAAACAAAAAATAATTCCTCCTATCAGGGAGATTACAAAAAGAGTGTAGAGCAAATTTAAAAGTAATTTTGATTTCTTAGGAGTAGGTTCTTTTAATAAGGGTGGTTTTTTCTCAATTTCTTTTTCTGCCTTTGTTTTTTCGGCTGTTATCTCTTCTAATTCTTTTTTGGGGAAAATATCTCTAATCTTTGGGCGAAAACTAATCTCTTGTTTGGCTAAAAAAGAATCCTCAATTAAAGATTTTTCAATTTCAATTCCGCATTCTTCGGCTAATTTTTGATAGGGGGGGTCACTTGAGAAAATAGTTAATTTTTTTCCTAATTTTTGAGCCTCTATTTTCAGGGAAGTTAAATTCTCAATATTTTTAAGTTTTTTATTTTCTGCTGGCAAAACCAAGATTACTTTTTCTTTTTTAGTCTTTGCCATCTTTTCTTTAACCTGAGCAACTTCGTCTAAAGGCTCGATATATAAAATCTGATGATAATCCATAAGATAATATATTATTCTACTATTTCCTTATAAGGAAGAGGGAGGCAGCGAACTTGGCCGAGCGAAGCAAGGCTCGCCGATGAGCATCGGAAGGGAGAAACCTTGGTGTCTCCCTCCGAGTTTAGGATATATAAAATCTGATGATAATCCATATTTTATTTTTTGAGTAAGGTTTTACAAATTAATAAAGGAATGGTCATCTGTAAGTCGTCTTCACTAAAATTAAAAATTCCTTTCAGATTAAATGGGCTTATTTTTTTTATTATACAACTAAATGATTTTCTTGCAAGCTCTGTCTTTATCATATCTGGGAGTAAAAAAGTACTTCCTCCGCCAAAAAAATACATTTCGAAAGGTAATTTTTCTTCTCGATAACGCTCAAAAACCGGTGTCAATTTTCTCAACCATTTTTCACTTTCCTCTTCTAAAATATCTTGAATAATCTTTTGTTGGCTAGGCCAAGGGATATCACTTTTTTTTATTTTAAACTCGATTCTCTCCCTATTACTTTTAAAAGACAATTGCTCTGGCTCTATCCTAAGACCTTTTTGAATTCTCTTTATAAAATCTTCGCCACCAAAAGGAATTTCTATAACTTTTTCAATTTCTCCTTTTTGAAAGATAGAAACTTGGGTATTTTTTCCTCCCGCATCGATAAAAAATTTAATTTTACTACCAATATGTTCAATCTCTGATCTATCTTTCCCCGTATAATCTGAGAGAAAATCCGGAAGAATTTCAGGTATGTATTCAAAAGAGAACTTTTCGATATTAAAAGA
>Ga0210057_1008818_pt1 | contig 11826 bp, 12 predicted proteins | sample CryGeyCG2114_010_2_FD_183968 | JGI IMG/M metagenome (GOLD analysis project Ga0210057, IMG submission 183968) | Groundwater microbial communities from aquifer - Crystal Geyser CG10_big_fil_rev_8/21/14_0.10 (SPAdes) (version 2) | ecosystem: Environmental > Aquatic > Deep subsurface > Groundwater ...
GAGCCAGAGATATTCATTGCCAAAGCGGTTACTTGCGAGAGGAGGGGCTTATAGATCAACTTATAAAACTGATAGATGAGATTGATTTGAATGAAATCCATATGAAGCAGAAGTTTGAGGAAGAAGTTGATCGGCTTAATAAATTTCAAAAGAATATCCTTGGCATGCAAGGCATAAAAACAAAAGTTAAAGATATCGATCTTCGAGGCTATGCTAAGTATCTCTTAAAAGAAGGCTCAGCTATCGAAAAACGGGAATTCCTGTCATGTATGAAAAGTAAGTTTGTGATCGCGAGAAAAATTGTGGCGCTAGAAAATAACTAAATTTAATTGCTAAATACTCATAAATGTGGCAAAATGATGAGGATTTTATGAAAATTAAGGATTTACCCAAAACTGAAGGGCACAGGAAGAGATTGCGTGAAAGATTTTTACAGGATGGCCTGGACGGTTTTTTAAATTATGAGATTGTAGAGCTTCTTTTAACATTAGGTACCCCTCGCAAAGATTGTAAGTCCGTAGCAAAGTTAGCGACAGAAAAATTTGACGGCCTTCGAGGAGTGCTCGAGGCCTCACCAGAAGAACTGCGGCAAATCAAGGGTTTGGGACCGCATAATATTTTGGGCTTGAAACTTTTTCAGGCGCTTTCTATGCGCCATGCTAAAGAAAAGTTGCCGAAAAAGATTACCCTTGATTCTTCCCGGGCCGCAGTAGCCTTTCTTAAAGAAAAAATCGGAAAAGAGAAAAAGGAGCATTTTTATATGTTAGCCCTTGATTCAAGAAGTAATTTATTGAAAATGAGCAATGTTTCAATTGGTACGCTGGAGGCGAGTTTAGCGCATCCCAGAGAAGTATTTCGGGGAGCGATTCAGGCCGCCGCCGCTAAAGTAATCATCGCTCATAATCATCCATCGGGCGATCCGGAGCCATCGGAGGGTGATTTAATGATTACGCAAAAATTGGTTGATGCCGGTAAAATTTTAGAGATTGAGGTGGCGGATCACATTATCGTTACCAGTAATAACCATTTAAGTTTTAAGGAGCGGAAACTGCTATGAAACCAAATCTAAACAAACACGATATTGAGTTTTTGATCGAATGCCTTAAAAGCGGAAAGGAAATTCCGGAGGTTTATAAGTACGCCATTTTCCCTACCAAGCAAAAAGAGTATGAGCTTGTCTATGCGGGCAAAATGCGGAAGGAAGATGTGCTTGCGGACACGGAAGAAGCCAAACCGGTACCGCTTCAAATCGAAAAAGTTTTTAACGGCAAGAAATACCTGCTCTATTCCAAAGATTGGCATAATCTTTTAGTTTTCGGCGATAACCTGCAAATCTTAAAAACTTTTAATGAAAACAAAGATCCGCTCATCAAGAATAAAATCAAGGGCAAAGTAAAACTGATTTATATTGATCCGCCGTTCGGCACAGGCGATGAATACGACGGCAACAAAGGGCAAAGTGCTTATAGTGCGAAAAAGAAAGGTGCAGATTTCGTGGAATTTTTACGAAGACGACTGATTTTATTGCACGAGGTTTTATCCGATGATGGAATCATTTTTGTCAAAATAGATTACCATTTTGGACACTATATTAAAATTATTCTTGATGAAGTGTTCGGAAAAAATAATTTCCGGAATGAAATTACTGTAAACAGAATAAAAAAGAATGTTACACAACAAGGCCGACAAAGCATTCCAACGGCGACCGATTCCATTTTTCTTTATTTTAAAAGCGAGCATTCGAATCTGGTAAATGTTTTTAAGAGGTTGACAGAAGAAAAAGCCGGTTATTGGCATGCTATGGATTCGGCTGGGATTAGGAGACCAAGAGAGAGGGTGTTTTTTGGAAAAACGATGTTGCCGCCCGACGAAAGGCACTTTTCCTTTACCCAAGATCGTATTGATCGAATGATAAAGGAAGGCAAAATCAGGTTGAATCCCAGTAATAACAAGCCTGAATATTGGATAGAACCAAAATCAGAAATGGCCCTGGATACGAATTGGACGGATATACCGGGCTATTCTTTTACTACAGGATATCCGACTGAAAATTCGGAAGAGACATTATATAGAGTAATAAATTGCTCCACTAAGCAGGGTGATTTGATTATGGATGTTTTTGCTGGTAGCGGGACATCGCTCGTGGTAGCGGAAAAGCTTGGCAGAAGATGGATTGGATGCGACATGGGTAAGCTTGCGATTTACACAATTCAGAAGCGTCTTTTGGAAATAGAGGCAAGCAAAGATTTACTGGATAAAAAGAAAAAATACAGCAAGCCCGCGAAATCTTTCGCCATTGTCACCTCCGGGCTCTACGATCTCGGAAAGATTTTTAATTTGCAAAAGGATGATTATATTCGTTTTGTGAAAGATTTGTTTGAGATTGAAGAAGCAAAACAAAAGTCAATCGGCGGTGTTGAAATTGATGGGAAGAAGCGAGAATTCTATGTAAAAATCTTTCCGTATTGGGAATTGAAAAACGCTAGCGTTGATGAAAAGTATTTACAGGAATTACATAAAAACATTGGGAAGAAAATTGATGGTAGATTTTATATTATCGCGCCAGCAAACAATGTTAATTTTATCAGCGATTATCATCAAATCGGCGATGTTCGTTATTATTTCCTCAAGGTGCCATATCAGATAATCAAAGAGTTGCACAAAGTACAGTTTAAAAAATTCCGCCAGCCGCAAAGTAAGAGCCAGATCAATGACTTGGATGATGCTGTTGGGTTTCACTTTATCCGCCAGCCGGAAGTTAAATCGGAAATTAAAAAACTGAAAGATAGGGTTGTCTTGAAAATTAAAAAATTTGAGTCCGCATACTCGCAAGATGAAACCGGGGAAAAACTCAAAAATTTTGAAAGTTTAGCAATGTTGCTTGTTGATTTAAACTATGACGGCGAAAAGTTTATGATGACAAATTACTTTTTTGCGCAGGACTTACTTAATGAAAAGAAAAAGGAGGGGGACGAGAGCGAGGAAGAAATAAAGAAAAAATTGACGAAGCAAAGGGAAATTATAAAAGAGTTCCCAAAGAAAGATTGCGGCAAGCAGATTATGGCAATCTATGTTGATATTTACGGCAATGAATTTCTGGAAACTTTTAAGGTTAAATAAACGCTATGACAGAAGGAATTAAAATATACAAAACACAGGACTTGGTTTTGCAGGTAAAACAAAACTATGATCCCGCTAAGCTCAACCTAAAAAAGTGGGTCAGTTTTCTTGATGTGCTTTGCGGAGACAGAGAGTTTCAAAAAGAAGCTATCCGGGACGCGATTATTTTCCTTGCGTCGGGTGAATATAAATCAATCGAGGACTTGATTGAGGAAAATTTCAGGAAAAATGATGAGTTGCAGAAACGATATAAAAATATCCGCGACTATCAAAAAAACTTGCCGTTGCCGCATAAGCTTTCTGCGGTGATTGATTTAGCTACTGGAACAGGCAAAAGTTATGTAATTTATGGCATCGCGCAGATTGCCCTCGGACTTGGGCTGGTAGATAAAGTTTTAGTGCTTTGCCCGTCGCTCACCATTGAATCGGGGCTAAAAGAAAAGTTTGAAAAACTTTCCGGTGACGACAAGATCAAGGCCACATTGCCGGACGGTGTTATTTTCAAAAATCCGAGGATCATTAATGCTAACAGCACGATCAAAAATGGCGACATTTGTGTTGAAAACATCCACGCCGTTTACGAAAGAACGGGGTCATCAATCAACGACAGCTTAAAAGGAAACGGCGAGTGCGTTCTGGTGCTCAACGACGAGGTTCACCACGCTTACAATTCTTCAAGTGAAAAAGACATAAGAAAGTGGAGAGCGTTTTTACTTAATCCCGACTTTAATTTTAAATATATTTTGGGATTTACCGGCACGGCTTATATCGATGACGAATACTTTAACGATGTTATTTACCGATATTCAATACGCGAGGCCGTTAACGACAAAGTTGTTAAATCCGTCGATTATGTGGCGAGGGATGAAAATATAGATAAAAATGAAAAGTTTCAGAAGATTTACGATAATCATGATGAGTTTGTAAAAAAGTATCGACTTATCAAACCGCTGACAATTTTGGTAACAAAAGATATTTCTAAAGCAAGAACGCTTCGAGAAGATTTGATTGACTTTTTGGAAAAGCGGGAAAAAATATCACGGAAAGCAGTTGAGAAAAAAGTTTTGATTGTTACTTCGCACAAAGATCATAAGAAAAATGTTTTGGAACTGAAAAATGTTGATGATAAAGATAATTCGGTTGAATGGATTGTTTCTGTTTCTATGCTTACCGAGGGCTGGGATGTAAAAAATGTTTTTCAAATTGTTCCGTGGGAGGATCGCGCGTTTAATTCGAAACTTTTGATTGCTCAGGTTCTGGGCCGCGGGCTTCGTATTCCGGATGAGTATAAATCGCCCCAACCAAAAGTCAGAGTATTTAATCATGATGCGTGGAGCCGAAGTATTCGCGGATTGGTTGATGAGATTTTAGAGATCGAGCTTCGTTTGACGAGCGAGGTTTTAACTTCCGGAGAACGAGCAAAATATCATTTTGATCTTCATGCGATTGATTACGAGAAACAAGAGAAGGCCGTTCGAGCAGAAAAAGATACGGAAATTTTTGATTACTCTAAAGGATATATCAATTTAGTCGCACAAATTGAGCGAGTAGACAGAGAGACCGAATACGAAGATTTGGGCGGGGTTATAAAGCCAAAAACAACCACGATTCAGAAGGAAGTTTTTAAAGTTGACGAGATAGTTTCCAAAATCATCGAAACCTTTAAGACAAGGGATTTTGAAGCAAAAATTAGGTTTCCGAAAGGAGAGTACAAAAAAGAACACCTACCGCCGGCAAACGAAATCAAAGAGATAGTTATAAACTCTATGCGGAGAGTCGGCATTAAAAGCGGGGTTTTAACCGAAGATAATGCCAACAGAGTTTTTAAGGCATTCCAAACGCTTTTTAGAGCAAGGGGGTCAACCATTGTTTTGGAAAGGAGGGTAAATAAACCGGAAAAGATCAGCACAAAAGAGCTTGAGAAAGAAAGCATTGCTGTTGGCGCGATAAAACACGGCTCGACAGTTTTCTATACCGAGAACTTTAAAGATGAGTGCAGTAACGGTATGATAGATGTTTTGCAAGATATAATTGATGATGAAAGCTTGCCGAGAAGCGCGAGCAAAGACATTAATCCCTATTGTTTCAAAACGCCGGTCAATATTGTCTTTACAAGGCAAGAGCCGGAACGAAAGTTTGTTGATGTGCTGGTCAGCCCCAAGGTATGTAAGAAGGTTGACGCATGGATAAAGTCGCGAGATATGGGATTTTATAGTATTGAGTATTCATGGAGAAAGGGAGAGCACCCAACGCAAGGGAATTTTAACCCGGATTTCTTCTTAAAATTTGGAGAAAACATTGTTGTTATTGAAGTAAAAGCTGATGATGATGATTCTGATGAAAATAAAGCAAAGTATCGTTGGGCGAAACAGCATTTTGAGACACTTAACGAAGAATTAAAAAAGAACAATATCAAGCAGAGATATTTCTTCCATTTTTTGAGTCCGAATAGCTATGCCGAATTCATAGAATATTTTTGCGATAATAGAATTTTTGACAAGAAGTTTCGTAGCAAGCTCGAAGATCTCTTGGATAGTGATCAAGGCGTAAAGTATTAATGGCGTCGCAACTACAAATTGACCAGCTCGTCTATAAACTCTACGCCCTCACCCCGGAGGAGATTAAAATTGTGGGAAATGAATACTAAAGATTTAACACTCACCGATTTTATTAAAAATATTGAAGGTGATCTTGGGAAAACCGAATGGATCACAGTTTTTGAATTCCTCGACTCGCAAGTAGATATTGATAGAGGTGCTTATTTTTCTGCATTAATAGCTAATGATAAAGTCGGTGATGTTTTAGAACGATATGACTGGGATTTACGGATTGATGGGGGGCGCCCCGGGTTTGTAACTCATTATGAGAACGGGAAACCAACAACCAAGTATTATCGTTTTTCTGATGAGGGGATAGAACCATTGGTATATTGGAGAACCTTCAGTGGCAAAAAAGAATCTACTCTTGAAATTTCCGAAGAGTTCCGGCTATATTTCAACCTATTTGAAAAAGCGATAGATTCCAATAAAAAGATTTTTATTTATATCAATGAGGACGGAGATGAAGACGAAGCGATACAGATCGGTAAAAATAAAATAGAGATAAAACTGAAATATTTAAAGGAGTTTTTGTCAGCTAAGAATATGCATTTAGCTATTTATTTTGAGGCAATGAGATTTTTAGATAAAACGCTTGAGAAGTTAGGCCAGCAAAAAATTGACGATGTTAAAAAAGGTAAAAATTATATCTACTCGCTATGCGTACGAAATCTTGATTTAGGTGATAAGAAATCGCAGGGATGGCTTCTTGGCAAAAAGCTGATTGCAGGACTAAAAGAATTTAATCCGACTATATGGGAAACAAAGGCCGATGAAAAGTTTGAGGAATTTATAATTGGGGTAGATGAGAATGGAAAAGAAATCATTTGTAGTTGTAATATAGGATATCAAGACAACCCTGGTTTTTTAACACCAGTTTTCTTTAAACGAGAGGTGCTTAAGAAATACTATGATGATCCAGAAAAATATTCAGTGGAAGATGGACATATAAAACGTGATGGCTTTTGGGGATTAGGGGCATTAAATAATCATAGGGATCATGTAGTTGTATGGCTAGGTGATTTAAAGTTCTTGCCCTATAAGGAGCAAGCTTATTGGAGAGCATTTAATCTTACGCCGAGTGCGAGAAAAATTAGCCATACGGATTTTACTCGAAATATCGAAGGTAATTTTGCAGATCCCGAACATCCAGAACTTTATTTCAAATATAAATTTAGGCTTTTTCAGGAAGCATGGCATAAACAGTTTGGATGGCATCTATTTAAGCCATTTTCTACTGAGGACGCGTATCATATGAAATCGTTACATGTTCCTACCACCAACGGGCAAAAAGAATTCGATGATCAGGTAGCTTCGATAACAAAGATTATGATTGACTCGCTAAATGAGAAAGAGCTGGAAAGAGATTTAACTCTAAGCAAAACAAATCCGCGAGGGATAGATAAGCTTGAGGTCTTTCTCATTGATCATGGGTTTTCTGTGCCTAAGATGATTGAATTTTTTCGAAACCTGCAGGCATTACGATCAACAAGTATTGCTCATCGCAAAGGCGATAACTACGAAAAGATTAAGAAGTTTTTTGGCATCGGTGACAAAGAGTCCTTGGCAGTTTTTGAAGATATTCTTATAAAGTGCATCTGGATATTGAATACACTTGAGAATCGTTTTATTGCAGAAAAAAATAATTAAGAAAAATAGAATTTGAAAGATAACATGAACTTACCAACCATTATAATCTTGATAGGCCTTTTATTTAACACATTGGCTTCGTTAGTAATGCTATACCCATACATAAGCATTAAACGAAATGTTGATGACGATTTTATTCTTAATATGGATAAAGAAACCGGAGATTATACCCAGAAAAAACATATTAAAGGCAGAAAATTGGGAATGGCGGGTTTCTTTTTATTTGCTATTGGATTCATTCTCCAAATTATCGGAGTTATTATAAGTATTTAAAGATGGACGAAGAAAAAGAGCGGCAAAAAGAAATAAAAGAAAAATTGGAAAGTGAGAGGCTTGATCCAGAAGAATTTGACGAGAGTGAACAAGAAGAACTCGCCGATCTGCTCTGATGTATAATATTTGTTTTCATAGTAAAATTGATGTAATAATTGAGGAATAAATTTATGAACCCGGTTGTAATTTTACGTATCTTTGTATGGGCTGTTGTCGCGGTGCTTTTGGTCGTAGCGGCTGGTTTTTATCGTGGGGACTTTACGATATTACGCTGGATAGTTTCTATCGCCGGCATTATTCTTATCTACACCACTTATATAAGCAAGAAGTTTTACTGGCTAACCGCTTTTATAATTGCAGTTATAGTATTTAATCCCGTTATTCCTCTTTATCTTAAAAATATTGGGGCTTGGCGTATTATAGACGCGGTGGCGGCGATTCTCTTTGGAATTTTTCTTTGGCGATATTACGATTATTACGGAAAGGGTTACCGGTTTGAAGATTACATCGCCTCGCTCTTTCCGGCAGATAGTTGGATTGTTATGGACAGGACCCGGGATTTTTCTAAAGTGCTTAAACGTTCCGTTGAATCGGATTCCAACCCCGATTTTACCTTCCGGCATATTAAGACAGAAAAAGTTTTTGCGGTTGAGTGTAAGTACCGTTCTTATTTTTTTAAAGGCGGCGTGGAGTGGGATAAAAGGAAAGGAGATAATTATAGGATATACGGCAAGAGCCGCGGTATTCCGGTTTTTGTGGCTATTGGCGTTGGTGGAAACCCAAAAAATCCACTTGAGTTATTTTTCGTTCCACTGGAAAAATTGAATAATTTCTCTTATCAAATTATTCCTAAAGAAGAATTAGCGCTCTTTAAGAGAAAGCCCCGCCAACAATTTACATCAATTGAAGAAATCCCCAAATAACACTGCCATAAAAACATTCTAACATTCTGTAGAATGTTAGAATGTTGTAAAATGAATTTATGAATTTAATTAATCAAAATCAGTTTAAAAAAACTCTTAAAGGTTTTTCAAAGATAGAAGACGCTCGTGATCAATTATGGGACAGGGCAAAAGTTTTAATAGAAAATGGGTTTGAGGTGGAGGCGTACGTTTTAATACTGGCGACTTGGAACTTTGCTCGTTTTAGGTATTTTATGAAGAATTTCGATTTACGGAAGTTTCAAGACGTTATAAAAATAGTGAATCCTATTTTTAAAAAACTTGAGAAAAAGAAGTTTGAAAATATTGATTTCACAGATAAATCCTTAATATCCGATATTAAGTTCATCTATTCCCGGTTAAAACGAGTTGCTGAACAAACAGGGGCATCAAAAATAATGGCGTTAAAAAACTCAAAACTATTTATAATGTGGGATACGGAAATAAGAAAAATATATAAAATTGATAATAAGGGCGAAGCCGATGACTATATTCAATTTTTAATCAAAATGCAAGAGTATTTTAAAGATATAAAATGGATTGGTAAAACCCCACCATTTGCAAAGGCGATTGATGAGTATAATTATGTAATTGCTGACCGAAATAGAAGAATAATGAAAAACAAATTGACCAGCTCGTCTATAAACTCTACGGTATGACTTGGTTAAAGCAAAACTGGATAAAAATCGGGATAGGTATATTGATTTTGGGTGTTTTAGTATTGGTTAAAGAATTTGGCGGCAATTTATATAAAACCGCATTGATTAATGATGCAATCAAAACAGCAGCTCTATCGCCAGAAACTGTTTCTGAGAACGAACAAAAATTTATTGACCTTGAAAAATCTTTGCCTCGTTTTGAAGATTATCCGGCAAAAGTTTATCCTATCCCGCCAAAACCCAAATTAGTCCACGAAAGCAACCCTTATGGTATGCGATACTGGACGCTTACAGAAGGTTGGATAGATAGGGCAACCTTCTATAATATGGGCGGACACTATTTAATGAATAGATATGCCACTGGAAACCCAGATGTGCTTATTATTGATGGCCTTACGGGTCAAGTTTTTCACGAACACGGCTCACAATTTCCTGATTCTGTTGCCGGCAGTTCGCTTGTTATGTTCAACCCAATTAAAATTGATTATTTTTCTTCAGATGGAGATTACAAGCCCTACTATGATGAAAATCCACGATACGCGGTATGGGATGGAAAGCAGTTTAATACTATCTGTGAGCCGATAATAAAAAACTGGAAAGTGATATCCTGTTCCTGAAATCATTTCAGAAAATATAATATAATGAAATCCAAAACAGCTGATAAAATCGGCTGTTTTTGGTTAACTTTTTGCAGAGCATTTCGGTCTCGCAATCGCCTAATGTTGGTATGTCAGGATCAAATAAAGTGAAACTATCCTTATAGAAAAATTTCATTTATTCAAGCTGGAATCTTTGTATTTTACCTCTCTTCGAGAGACGATGATTCGCCAAACTTCATTTGCTATGGATAATAGGTGATCCACCTTATTTTGAAGTTCGGCGTCCCGAATGTGCCGTCTGACTCTGCTGAGAGTATTCATGCTTGTGAGCCACAGCATAGCGTGAGCGTGGTTCTTGTGACCTTTTGAAAATCTGGGATTTAGCGCGATTCTCAGCATAATCGGATTTCCATGTAGAAGGTGCGACCACGCGATATGGAGATTATCTAGTTTCGATTTACCTTTCAAAAATATAGGGATGGAAATTTTTTCGATATATATCCTCAACTTACTATTTAATAACATGCGAATTTTTTTCAGAATTGAAAGAGGTATTTCTTCACCGCTTATGAAAAATTGCTCGGCTTTTTCAAAGACTTCTCTCACGTTTGGCTCCAGAGAACTCCTCTCCTCATTTAATAGCTTTAAAAAGAGTTGTTTATATGGCGCATCCATCATCCCCGCAAGATCTGAGAGCGTATCTATTAGTCTAAAAGTATTTCTGTCGGCGTCCGAAACTTCCTCTGCGAACAATACATTTATTTTATCGAGGCCAACTTCGCAAAGTGTGCGGAGACTGAAATACGCAAATTGGTTGTCAGCTTCTGCTAGTAATTGTTCTGCCAGTGTAATGTATCCTTCTAATACGAAGAGCTCATGATTATCGAATTGTATTCTATGCTCATAACTTGATAGAGGGATCAAAACACCATCCTTTCGGAAGTAACCAGCGAGAATATCTGATTTTAATTGATGTGTTGCATCTTTATTTTTTGATAGGTCTACATAAACGCTTTTCAGACACTCTATAGTTTCTTTTAAGAATGATTCTGGTGTTATTTCCATATTTTAGAGTTCGATACTAAAAACTATTATGGCACATTAGGACTCTAACTATTTCGGCTACACTAGAGAATCTGAGGAGTATCGGTCTCTCGAACCGGTGCTCAACACTGCGGAGGGTACAGGATTTGAACCTGTGATGCCTTGCGGCAAATCCGCTTTCTCCCGACAATTAATTTTCTACAGTGCGGAAGGGGTGGGATTCGAACCCACGATACCTTGCGGTATACCCGCTTTCCAAGCGAGCGCAATAGGCCTCTATGCGACCCTTCCGCACTAAAGAAAATATAATTGTCGAGGATCCTCGATATTGTACCAAATCTAAGATTTGGACAATATCGGGACAAGCGAGCGCAATAGACCACCCACCGCAAAGCGGGGTCCCGCCATGCGGGATATGCGAACCCTCCATATTACCTACTCTTTCCACAAGCCTAACAATTTTTTGAATTTAATGCCGCCCTTATAACTCTTTATTTCTATTTCTCTTCTATAAGCTTCTGCTCTTGTTGGATAATTTTCAGTATACACTTTTTTCCACGGTATTCCATATTTTGTTGATTTAACAATGCCGCCATTATGTTTCTTCAATCTAACATCAGAATCTTCTGCATGCCCAATATAGTATCTTTGATTTTTTAAACTTTGAATAATATAAACACTAAACATTTTATATTTAATTATTGTGCTTTCTGCCGCGCAGCGGCATCCCGCTACGCGGGACAAGCGAGCGCAATAGACCACCCACCGCAAAGCGGGGTCCCGCCATGCGGGATATGCGAACCCTCCAATTACAAATCTGACGCTTTAACAATTTTATTCTTGCCTGTCTGTTTGGCTCTATAAAGCGCCTCGTCAGATTTCTTAAACAAACTATCAAAATCTTTGGCTTCAGTAAAACTGGCCACGCCTCCGCTTACCGTAA
>Ga0210057_1008821_pt1 | contig 11825 bp, 12 predicted proteins | sample CryGeyCG2114_010_2_FD_183968 | JGI IMG/M metagenome (GOLD analysis project Ga0210057, IMG submission 183968) | Groundwater microbial communities from aquifer - Crystal Geyser CG10_big_fil_rev_8/21/14_0.10 (SPAdes) (version 2) | ecosystem: Environmental > Aquatic > Deep subsurface > Groundwater ...
ATTATTACTCCCATTATTTCACATTGGGAGTGACAGCTTATAAAGCTGTCCAAACGGGCGTGGAATTTTTGTGAAATGTTGTGTTGGTGAAATGTTGTTGGCGCGCCTTTGTAAGGCGCTACTCCCACATTGTGTGTTGAAGTGACAGCTCACTGATTTGTCCAAACGCGCGTGGGAGTAGCATCTTATAAAGATGCATCAATCATCATATCAATTACCATGAAATGTTGGCGCACCTTTGTAAGGTGCTACTCCGAGTGTGTCCCATTGTATTGACTGGAGTCAAACAACAGAATGGAGCTCACCACAACATTGACAAACCCCCCAAAACCCAGTATTCTAATAACAATGTACGAACGTACGAACCGTACGAAATTACGAAATATTGATTGAATGACAGCAGGGAGAAAACAATATGTTGTACAAAGAAATGATCTACTGTACCCTGAATTGAGTTTTGAAATAAATGGAGTATTATTTGAAGTCTTCAAACAGCTCGGAGGTGGTCATCATGAAAAATATTTTCAAAAAGCAACAGCCATTGGATTAACATACAAAAATATTTATTTCAAAGAGCAATATTATGTCCCTCTCAAGTTTCAGGGCGAAACAGTAGGTAAATATTTTTTAGATTTTTTGATTGAAGAAAAGATTATTCTTGAATTAAAACGTGGACAATTTATTCCCGCACATATTATTCAACAAACGAAACAGTATTTGGAAGCTCTAAAATTGGAGTTGGCACTAATCGCCTGTTTTACCCATAGTGGAGTACACATCAAACGCATAGTCAATCAAAACAAAATTTCGTAATTTCGTACGGTTCGTACGTTCGCACATATAATATGATTCATTATAAAATCAAAGATATCTCTCTCGCCGTCCTCGGACGAAAAGAAATTATGATTGCCGAGCAAGAAATGCCCGGGCTCATGGCGATACGAGAAAAATTTTCCAAATCAAAACCGCTCAAAGCGAAAAATATCATGGGAAGTTTGCACATGACGGTGCAGACAGCAGTACTGATTGAAACATTGAAAGCCCTCGGCGCGAACGTGCGTTGGGCAAGTTGTAATATCTACAGCACCCAAGATCATGCGGCAGCCGCGATTGCAAAGGCAGGCATTCCGGTATTTGCGTGGAAAGGAGAAACACTTCCGGAATACTGGTGGTGTACGGAACGCGCGCTTGATTTTTCCGACAGCGACGGATCCGCCTTGGGTGGAGGAAACGGCAAAGGACCTGATCTCATCGTAGATGATGGTGGAGACGCAACTATGATGATTCACAAAGGCGTTGAAATTGAAAATGCGAATGATTCACGAATTTTTGATGAGGATCTCACGAATGAATCTGAAGAGTATCAGGTGTTTATGGCATTGTTGAAAAAATTGTATAAAAAAAACAAGACACGTTGGACAGAAGTTGCAAAACAAGTAAAAGGCGTGAGCGAAGAAACCACGACCGGTGTGCATCGCTTGTACCAGCTTGCGGACGCGGGAACACTTCTCTTTCCCGCGATCAATGTGAATGATTCGGTGACTAAATCAAAATTTGACAACATATATGGGTGCCGACATTCGGTCATTGACGGACTCAACCGCGCGATGGATGTGATGATCGGCGGAAAAGTTGCAGTGGTGTGTGGCTATGGTGATGTGGGCAAAGGATGCGCGCAAGCACTCCGCGGACAAGGCGCGCGCGTCATTGTGACAGAGATTGATCCTATTTGCGCACTTCAAGCATCTATGGAAGGGTATGAAGTCGCGACAGTAGAGGATACACTCGGAAAAGCAGACATATATATTACTGCCACGGGAAACAAAGACATCATTCGCGTGGAACATATAGAAAAGATGAAGAACCAAGCCGTGGTCTGCAATATCGGACATTTTGACAATGAAATTCAAGTAGACTTACTAAAGAAACAAGCAAAAAAACACGAAAATATAAAACCGCAAGTAGACAAATACACCATGAAAAATGGCAATGAAATTTTTGTGCTTGCTGACGGACGGCTCATGAATCTGGGATGCGCCACCGGTCATCCAAGCTTTGTGATGAGTAATAGTTTTAGCAATCAAGTCTTGGCGCAAATTGAACTGGCGACAAAAAAATATGATATTGCTGTTCATCGTCTACCAAAAGAATTGGATGAAGAAGTGGCGAGATTGCATTTGGAAAAGATTGGAGTCAAACTGACCGCATTGACAAAAGAGCAAACCACATACTTGGGAATTCACGCGAAAGGACCATATAAGCCGGATCATTATCGGTATTAGAGCATGTTCATGATCTCTGTGCGAGGTGAAAAAGAATCATTTTTCTGATATTTTTTCGATGAATGAGGCGACGATGCGGTGCATCGACAACGAGTTCAGCGGGAAAATGAACTTTTTCAAGCCGTGCGAGAGATTATAAACAGGCTCTTAGAGACTCGTGGAGTAACAGCGCACTGCGCTATCCCAAACGCCTCAATCAAACAGTTTCCCCGACCACACAAAACATCCTGATTTTTTCAGGATGTTTTGAAATTGGGCAACACATATGGCAGTTGCCCGATTGCCATGATCTCCTTTTCTCGCGCATTGAGAATAGTTCCGATGCCCATAGTCAGGGCATGGGTTGGCACGCAATCCATGTCTCCTCCAAACGACCACTTATTGGCCTCACGGGTTGCGTCCGTTAGTACCACCATGCGCGTTTTGGAATCCGATGGCGACTCGGGTTCATTGAATGCGATGTGACCGTTTACACCAATGCCGAGAATTTGTAGATCAATTCCACCTGCGCAATTGATCTTCTGCTCGTACAGGGCGCATTCACGCGCGTAATCCGAAACACTTCCATCCAACATCTGGACATGTGTCCAGTCCACATCTGTGCCGTGCAAATTCCCCACCATTTTTTTGGCAAAAGAACCTGCACTCCCTGAAATTGGAAGCACGTACTCGTCCAGGGTAAAAATAGTGACACCACATAGCGACAATGTACCAACGCAACACCGTCGCCGTATGTCGGCATAGACGGGCAACATGGTTTCACCTGTCGCCAAGCCCAACACGAGATTCGGATTCTTCCGAACACGATCCTCAATCATCTGCGCTACGCAACGACCGATGACGGGTGCATTGTAGCAAATCATGATCTCCATGGTTCCTCCTCCAGAGGGTTTGTGGTGAACCACTATTGTACGTCTTTTCTAGTGAGTGCCAAGTCAATTTGTTTTTTTAAAAACCCATGCCCTCCGACTTATGACCGAATGCGTGGCTAATCCTTTCCCAGAGACTTGAGAGGATGGTGAATATCTTAAAAATACACTTGATTTTCTTCAGATTTTCCATTATTCTTGATGCATTGATAGCATATATGATTTCTTCTATTCGCCTCAACAAATATCTCGCCCAAAAAGGCTACTGCTCTCGTCGCAAAGCGGATGAATTTATCGCATCTGGAAAAGTCATGGTCAATGGAAAAATCGTGAAAGAACTTGGAACAAAAGTTGATCCAGAAAAAGACAAAGTAGAGGTAGCTGACAGAAAAGCGCACAAACAAGCATCAAATGACAATCAGCGAAAAGTATATATTGCACTCAATAAGCCTATCGACTACATTACGAGCACAACAGGCGACCAAGGGCAATCGGTCATGATCCTCATCACCCCAGAAAATCAACTCAACAGTAAAACCAGTCATGAATCACCAATCACCAATCACCGTCTCTACCCTGTCGGAAGACTAGACAAAGACTCCGAAGGACTTGTTCTTCTTACCAATGATGGCGAATTGACCCAAACGCTGACACACCCGAGTTTTGAGCACGAAAAAGAATACGAAATTACCATTGACAAACAACTGTCCACTGATGCGCGAAAAATTTTGCAATCAGGCATGATTATTGACGAAACCACGATAGAGGGAATCACCATTACCAAAGAATGGAACCAAGGGAAACGCGTGGTGATCACCATAGTCTTGAAAGAAGGGAAAAACCGACAACTCCGGAAAATGTTTGGTCGTCTCGGCTACCATGTTATTGCACTCAAACGAACTCGGATTGGAAAAACGACACTTGCAACGCTTCCTATCGGACGATGGCGTTTTGTCGAAAAAAAGAATATTATCTAAAACTATACTGCAATATCGCGACATTTCATTTTTTTCTTTTCTCTGGTATGGTATACTTCTTTTTAAAGCAATGAATAGTCTTCAAAATATGTGTCTCTAACACTACATATATGTCTACCAAACAGACCCTCTCATTCAACAAAATCCGTACAACATTTTTCTTTGGACTCATCATCATCCTTGGTATTACGGTGCTGTATCTTTTTCGTCCTTTTATATATCCAATTTTTTGGGCGTCAATTATCGCAGTCATGTTTTATCCATTGTTTCAAATGATAAACAAACGGGTAAAATCTCCAGTATTCAGTTCATCTCTGTCCGTTGTCGCCGTGATTGTTATCCTCCTGCTTCCGCTCACACTCATCACCACGCTCCTCGTCAATGAATCCATAGGTTTATACCAAACTGTCGCGTCAAAAGATCTCGCGCGCGCACTTTCAAACGCATCGCAATGGGTTGAAAATACTCCATTTGCTTCTTATGCGGAAGTGGCGCAAAAAGAGTGGCCTGCGTATGTGAGCCAGGCGACACAAGCAATCAGCATATACTTTTTTACCAGCATTCGTAGTATCACCGAAAATTCAGTTCGTTTTCTTTTTCTATTATTTGTGATGTTTTATGCGCTCTACTTTTTCTTCAAGGATGGCGTACAAATACTACAACGTTTGATGCATCTGTCACCGTTGGGTGATATATATGAAACCATGCTCTACCAACGATTCACATCGACCACCAGAGCCACGCTAAAAAGCACATTGATCGTGGGAGGTATTCAAGGAATGTTGTCCGGCACGCTCTTTTTCATTACAGGTATTCAAGGCGCACTTGTTTGGGCGGTGATTATGACGATTCTCTCTATCATTCCTGCGGTTGGGCCTGCGATTATTCTCATTCCTACCGCCATCGTCATGTTGGTACTTGGAAATATGTGGCAGGGTGTCGTCTTATTGATTGGTACATTTGTCGTGAGTTTTATTGACAATCTTATCCGTCCACCCCTGCTCGGCAAAGATATTGAAATGCATCCGCTCATGGTATTTTTCTCAACGCTCGGTGGTCTGATGTTGTTTGGTATTTCCGGCTTTATTATTGGTCCAATTATTGCCGCGCTCTTCCTCTCCGTGATCAGTATTTATGATCACTATTTTCAACATGAATTGAAAAATAACTAATTGTGTATTGCGAATCGCACGAATAGTGTGTTGGGATGACACGAATATCAAAAAACTCCGCCAGATGGCGGAGTTTTTTGAGACGCGCAAGATTGCTCCTCTCAAAAATAGTGTGTACAACCGTGCCGTATTCTTGAATTAGTCCGAACGTACTTCGTTCCTCAGCACCTTCGGCATTTCGCCCTGAGCCAGTCGAAGATCGAGGAATTCCCCCCGCGAAAATTCGGAAAGGCGGCGCCTGCCCGCCGAAGCCTCGGCGCAGGCGGGGAGCCACACCGCTGACAATTTCAAGTTTTTCTTTGGCGGAATTTAATTCAAAATTAGCACGAAAAATACAAATTTATTTTATGAAATTAGAAAAGAAAGTAATAGAACACCGATTGGGTAAAACTCAGAAAGTTGCCGAGACAAAAACTGAGATGTGCCATTTTATTTACTTAAGGAAGTCTCGCTTGAATGGTCTATGTAAATTATCTAAACGTTCTGCTGTTGTTTGTGATAATTTACCACTGCTTTTAACTTCAGCTTCTGCGTCTTCTACTCCCTGTCTAATCTCTTCTACTTGGTCTCCAAATATTTCTGGAGTGTTTGCTAAAAGCCCTTTTAATTCTGATAGAGTTGTGCGCCATTCAACTACTACGTTTCGTATTGGTTCTCTGCTCAATTCAGGCATATATTTTTTATTTAATGTTAATAACGTTTAATTTATCACTATCGACCTTTGTGAATTTATTTGAATTAAGAATTAAACTTTCAGATTTTTTCCCGACCGATTCGGCCACGCGGAGTGCGGAAAGGTATGGAAAATTTAATTCTGGTGGGCTAGGTGGGAGTCGAACCCACATGGCCTTGCGACCGCGACATTTTAAGTGTCGAGTGTATACCATTCCACCACTAGCCCTTCTTTCTTTTTTGACCAATGACACACTTCACACTTTGCCTTCTTTAGCCCAGTTAGGAATAATATTTTAGACACTCCCCGTTTACCATACGCCAAAAATAAAAAATAGTCAAACAAATAATGAGCACTGTCAAACGGAAAATAAATTATCAACACATTCTCCACCATCTTTCCACTGTTTATATTGACAAACAAAATTTTTTAGACATATACTACCTGTGAATTCTTATTTATTTCACAACGATGTACTATGCTTCCACATAGTGCCGATAAGGAAAAAACCGTCCGCTCATCAGACTATACATCTGACAATGCGGACGGTTTTTTTCGCTTTTGGAGAACGAAGTAACCCAAAAGACGAACCCCGAACCAAGCGAACGAAGTGAGCGTTGGCACGGGGTTCCGTATATCATTTCTGCCACACCACTTCTCCAACCCCTTCCTTCATATTCAAATACCTCCCAAACACAAACAACGCGTCGCTCAAACGATTCAGGTATTGTAAGACGAGCGGATCAATTTTATATACGTCCATCAACCCCACAATCTCTCGCTCCGCTCTCCGACATACCGCGCGCGCCAAAAAACTTTGCGCTCCCGCATTCGTTCCACCGGGCAAAATAAATTGCGTCAGTTCAGGTAATGTACTCGTCATCTCGTCAATCCATTCTTCCAACGCTTTTACATCATCATCCATCAATGAGGGAACACGCACCAAATCGGTTTGAACACTCGCGAGGAGAGCGCCGATGGTAAACAACCGATGTTGAATTTGGACAAGATGATCGTACATACTTTCATCTTTTTCATGTATACACGACAGCAAAACTCCTATCTCTGCGTTGAGCTCATCCACTTCGCCAATGGATCTCATTTCAATACAGTCTTTTTTGACTCTCTTTCCACCGAGAAGACCAGTATCTCCTGTATCCCCTGTTTTTGTATAGATAACCATAACAGTTGATTATTTATGTGAAACCCGATACAATGATCAGGTTATTTAGTATAGATTCTATGAACAAAGAACACAAGCTCACGCATATCGCGATTGTAACCGATGGCAACAGACGATGGGCGGTCGCACAAGGCCTCCCAAAACTTGTTGGACATGTGGAAGGCGCGAAAAATGTGAAACGTATTGCAAAATCCGCTATCGCGCATGATGTTTCCTACCTCACTATCTGGGGTATGTCTACGGAAAATTTGAAACGAAGTGAGGAAGAGGTCAATAAATTGTTTTCTCTTTTTGGACAGATTGTGGACTATATAGATGATTTGAAACAAGACAATGTTCGTCTGCGACTCATTGGAGATCTTTCAAGACTCCCGACAGAAACGCAAGAAAAATTGAACCATGCAGTTGAATCTTCCGCGCGCCACACCGGCATGACCCTGACCTTTGCACTTATTTATGGAGGTCGGGATGAAATTGTCCGAGCCACAAAGAAAATACTAGACGCAGGTCTTCACGCAGATCAAATAACAGAGGAAACATTCGCCGAACATCTTGACACAGCTGGTATGCCGGAAGTGGATCTCGTCATTCGCACAGGAGGCCACCAAAGACTATCTGGCTATTTGCCATGGCAATCCGTGTACGCGGAACTCTATTTTACAAACACGTTTTGGCCGGCATTTGACGAAAAAGAACTTGACACCGCGATTGAATGGTTTTATGAACAACAGCGAAATAGAGGAAAGTAGACCGTGCAAATAAAAATATGTCGTGAAATATATGAGCAAAGAAATACGTGAAAACAATCCCAGCGATATTCGAGACAATGCAAATAATGATGATGTTGCCATCCTGCTTAACACACTGGTTCGTGACCTCACCAACCACCCCGCTCTTGAACAAATCGCTTCAGATGAGCTTGGCAAAGAAGGTTGGAAAAAATTCATTGCGCAACGGTATCTCATTGGGAGACAGTTTGAACATCTTTTAGTTCTTGCACGAACACGAGCATCAGAAAGCGGAGACACAACGCTTGCCACTGTATTGCAAGAAAACTTGAACGACGAGCTGGGTGTTGATACAGATGGAAGGCCTCTTCCAACAGGTTCACACGCAAAATGGCGAAAAGATTTTTATCAAGCACTCGGCTTGTCTGATACTCAGTTAGAAAAAACCCAGCCCTTACCAGGCACAGACACTTACAACAAAGCAATGGGTTCTCTTTGTGAAGATCCGGATTTTTTGAAAATGGCTGGCGCGATTCTCTATTTGGAAAAAAGTATTCCCCCAGAGTTTAGAAAAATAAAGGCTGGACGTGATGCACTCTTTCCCCACACGTTTGAGCATACACAAAATGACACGACTGAAATCAAGCGAAGAAAAGGAGAAGCACGACTGTATCTTGATCACCATATTACGCATGATGCGAACGCACATTTTCCAGACCTGCTGAAAGCGCTTGCACCATATATCAAAAAAGAGGACACGCGCGCACGAATTATTGCAGGAATTCAAGAAATGGCCGAAGCGAAGAAGAAATTTTACGATAGTATTCGAGAAGGTTGGGAATAAACTGCACGCAGTCCTAAAACCAATGTCGGACGACATCCGTAAGGATGTTCCACACACGTGACAGCCTTACAGCTGTCATCCAATTAAAAACCCGCCCAAAGGCGGATTTTTATGTTACATGCTATATGATATATATTACATGTCACGAACACCCCAACGAATCCCCACAATTCAAACACTTATAACAACTCCCATTCCGCACCGTGATATGCCCACACGTCGGGCAAGCAGGTGCATCTCCCATCATGGTGGAGAGTGCGGCATCTACTGCGTCTGTATGCACTGGCTTTTCAAAAGTAAGTGTTGGGAGGACATCTTGCCCATCTGCTACGAGCTCTTCCACTTCTGGAACAGTGACCACATCTAATTCCATTGATTCTTGCATCACCTTGGTCTCAGCAAGTTTTGCCATTTGTTCAAACTTTTTCTTTTGAATTCCCAGAGGCGGAACTTGCACAAAATCTATCCGTCCCAAATATTCCATTCCCAAAACCCGGAAAACAAAGTCAATGAGCGAAGTGCAGAATTTGACGTTTGGATGATTGGTCGCACCAGATGGTTCAAAACGCGTGAAGACAAATTTGTCTACTAGTTTTTCGAGAGGAACGCCATATTGCAAGGCAACCGACACAGAGATAGCAAACATATTGAGCAAACTTCGAACGGCTGTTCCCTCTTTATATGCATCAATAAAGATTTCTGCAAGTTTTCCATCTGGATATTCTCCCGTACGCAACCACAATTTGGTATTGCCAATCTTTGCAGAAATAGTGATACCACTTCTCTTTGATGGTAATGATCGTTTTTCTCCATGCAAATAAATGCGATGTTCACTGACTGATCCATCCTTTTCATACGTTGGCATGACATGGCTGTCGGGAACATGCTGACCAAGAATTGCAGATGCCTGCGCAATCGCTTGAGCAATGGTGGACGCTTCTACGTGTTCTTCCATAGACGTGGTTGGCACCATGACGGGCGTTGCTTTTGCATCTTCCACTTTTTGCGCTGCAATTTCTGCTTCTTCTTTTTTGTCAGAATCTGAAGTCGTAGAAAGTGGCTGTGACAATTTACATCCATCGCGATAAAGTGCGACGGCCTTCAAACACAACTGCCAACTCTCCCAGTATGCCTGCTTCACATCTTCAATCGTCGCATCGTTTGGCATGTTGATGGTCTTGCTGATGGCGCCAGACATAAATGGCTGGGCTGATGCCATTTGTCGCAAATGTCCACGCCAGTGAATATACCGCTGACCTTTTTTGCCACACTTATTTGCACAGTCAAAGACTGGATAATGCTCTGGCTTCAAATGTGGCGCACCTTCAATCGTCATTGTGCCACAGACATACTCATTGGCGGAGTCAATCTGATCTTTGGTAAAACCAAATGCTTTGAGCATGTTGAAGTTTGGGTCACTATATTCTTCTGAGCGAAATCCGATGCGTGTCATACACTCTTCTCCGAGTGTCCACACATTGAGTGCAAACTGAATTTCAAACGCACTTCCCAATGCTTTATTTACACTTTTAACATCTTCATCTGTGAATCCTTTTGCTTTCAAGGTCTCAGCATTGATGTGTGGAGCATGCGTAATATCGCCCGTACCTTTCATGTAGGTGATGATGTCAATCACTTCTTGTTCATTATATTTCAAATTTTTGAGCGCTGCTGGCACTGCTTCATTCACAATCTTGAAGTATCCTCCACCAGCAAGTTTTTTGAATTTTACCAATGCAAAATCCGGTTCCACACCAGTAGTCGCACAGTCCATGAGCAAGCCAATCGTTCCGGTAGGCGCAAGCAAGGTCGTCTGTGCGTTTCTATATCCGTGCTGTTCTCCCATAGAAACTGCCTCATTCCAACTTTCTCGTGCAGCGGCGATCATATACGCAGGGGCATATTGTGGATTCACGCCTTGTGGACGAATGCTCAATTTTTCATACTCATTTTCTGGTGCATTGAATGCGGCTCGGCGATGATTGTGCATCACGCGAAGCATGTGTTCTCTATTTAATTCAAATTTTGAAAATGGTCCGAGGAATTTTGCCATCTCTGCACTCGCTTTGTATGACTCTGCAGTCAAGAGCGCTGACACAGCGCCAGTAAATGCATACCCGTCTTCTGATTCGTACGGAATACCACTCGTCATAAGCACCGATCCGAGATTGGCATAGCCAAGCCCGAGCGTACGATATTCATAACTCATCTCTGCAATTTCTTTGCTTGGGAATTGTGCCATGAGTACGGAAATTTCCAGTACGACGGTCCAAAGACGCACTCCATGTTTAAATCCATCAACATCAAAACTCTGTGTCTCTGGATCAAAAAACTTCATCATGTTGAGCGATGCAAGATTGCAGGCAGTATTGTCCAAAAACATATACTCACTGCATGGATTACTCCCACGAATCTTGCCAGATTCAGGACAGGTGTGCCATTCATTGATATTGTCATCAAACTGAATACCAGGGTCAGCACATGCCCACGCAGCAAAAGAAATTTGATTCCATAATTCTCGCGCCTTGATTGTTTTGCATACAATACCATCAGTCCGCCATTTCAAATCCCAACTTCCATTGCGTTCAATGGCTTCCATAAACTTGTTTGGCACGCGCACTGAATTGTTTGAATTCTGTCCAGACACGGTTGCATAGGCTTCCCCTTCGTAATCGCTTGGGTATCCCGCAGCAATCATGGCAGCGACTTTCTTTTCTTCTTCTACTTTCCAATTTACAAATGCTTCAATATCTGGATGATCAAGATCAAGAATGACCATCTTGGCAGCGCGTCGTGTCGTGCCACCAGATTTGACTGCACCAGCAGCGCGATCACCAATCTTGAGCCAACTCATGAGCCCGCTTGATTTCCCTCCACCGGAAAGTGGTTCTCCTCTTCCACGCAATGTAGAAAAGTTGGTGCCTGTTCCAGATCCATATTTAAAAATTCGTGCTTCTCGCACCCACAAATCCATAATGCCCCCCTCGTTGACGAGATCATCACGAACGGATTGTATAAAACAGTTGTGGACTACCACACCATTTGCACAAAACTTTTCTGATTCTGTCTGAATATCATACACCGTTTCTTCTCCAAC
>Ga0210057_1008822_pt1 | contig 11825 bp, 11 predicted proteins | sample CryGeyCG2114_010_2_FD_183968 | JGI IMG/M metagenome (GOLD analysis project Ga0210057, IMG submission 183968) | Groundwater microbial communities from aquifer - Crystal Geyser CG10_big_fil_rev_8/21/14_0.10 (SPAdes) (version 2) | ecosystem: Environmental > Aquatic > Deep subsurface > Groundwater ...
GCAGAATTACAGTACAAATTAAGACTCTGGAATATGTACTACAATGATATAAAACACTGCAGTTTAAATGGTCGAAGTCCTAACCAAGCCCTTAGATTATGGGTGCAATATGTCCGTACCTAAAACAAGAGGAGAGCCTTAATCTGCAGTATCACCCCCTACTTTTTGGAAAAGGGGAACTTTTGGTTTGCCCGGTAGTGAAAATTCGACTGCCTTCGGTACGATAGTGTTTTGTTTTGCAAAACACTTGTCAAATTTCTACTCCCGGGTTTGAGAAAAATACATTATGAATACTCTTCAAAAAATATTAATAGTCGGTATTACACCTTATTTCTTAGAGAGAGACAATCTTTGGATGGAACAGAATATAAACAAAATCCTGACCGCCAGAAAGACCCAGTCCTTTTTTGAAGACAATACCCTTTATCTGGAAAAAGACCAAAGCTTCCAAGTTTCTTTCTTTTTAAGGAGGTTGGATGAGTTAGGTTATGAAAAGGTTTATCAAGTGACAGAAGCAGGCGAGTTCAGCCAAAGAGGAGGAACAGTAGATGTTTTTCCAATTAATAGAAACTCTGCTCTCCGTTTTGAGTTTTTGGGCAATAAAATAGAAACTATAGAAAGGCTGCCAGTTGAAATAAAAGATGAAAAAACAGCCAAAGAGCTGCTCAAAAAAAAGCTCAAGTCTCAGAAGCTCTTTTCAGATTTGAAGGAGCTAAAGGAGGGCGACTACCTTGTTCATCTTGACCATGGGATTGGTGTCTACCAGCAAAAAACAGAGGTTCAAGGAGGAGACTATTACCAGCTGGATTACGCGGAGGGCGACAAACTCTTTGTGCCAGTGGGCCTGGAAAGAAAACTCTCAAGATATGTTGGTTTTACAGATCCCAAAATCTCCCGCTTGGGTTCCAGCCTCTGGCAGAGAACAAAAAGAAAAGTAAAGGAAGCAGCAGAAAAGCTAGCTAGAGAGCTTTTGGAGCTCTACGCCAAAAGAGAAGTAGCTTCCCGGTCTCCTTATCTAGCAGATGAAGAAATAGATGAAAAAATAAGAAGCACTTTCCCGTACGAGGAAACTCCAGATCAAATACAGACGACAGAAGAAATAAAAGAGGACTTGGAAGGAACAGAGCCCATGGACAGGATTGTTTGCGGAGATGTTGGTTTTGGCAAAACAGAGGTGGCTCTAAGAACAATGGTTAAAGCAGTCAGGTCAGGATACCAGGTAGCTATGATTTGCCCTACTACTATTTTAGCTAACCAACACTTTGAGAACTTAAAAGAAAGGATAAAAGATTTGCCAATTAAAATATCTCTCTTGTCCCGACTTCAGACAAAAAAAGAGCAAAAAGAAATTCTGCAAGAATTAAAAGAGGCCAAAACAGACATTGTTATCGGTACCCACCGAATACTGTCTAATGACGTTGAGTTTAAAAACTTGGGATTACTGGTGATTGACGATGAGCAGAGATTTGGAGTTAAACAAAAAGAAAAGTTAAAGAAATTGAGAGCCTCCTTAGACGTTCTTTCCCTTTCTGCCACCCCAATTCCCAGAACTCTCTATTTAGCTTTATCTTCTTTAAAAAATATCAGCACAATCCAAACTCCCCCTTTTGGCAGGTTAGCTATTAAAACCAATATCCTTCCTTGGTCAGAGAAAACAATCAAGAAGGCAATAACAGCCGAATTAAAAAGAAAAGGGCAGGTCTACTATTTGCACAACAGAGTAGAAACAATAGAGATGGCAAAAAAGCTTCTAGAAAAACTGGTGCCCAAAGCCAGAATTGGTATAGCTCATGGCAGGCTGAGAGAAAAGAACTTGGTCCAGGTTATGAAAGACTTTCAAGAGAGAAAGATTGACATTTTAGTAGCTACCACTATTATTGAAAACGGTTTGGACCTGCCCAATGTCAACACTTTGATCGTGGCAGATGCTACTAAACTTGGCCTCTCCCAGGCTTACCAAATCAAAGGAAGAATTGGTAGGTCGCACATTCAGGCTACGGCTTTCTTTCTCTCTGGCAACCGCCTCTCAGAAAAAGCTAAGATGAGACTTGATGCTTTGAAAGAGGCTGAAGCTCTGGGATCTGGCTATAAAATTGCCTTAAGGGATTTGGAAATCAGAGGGGCTGGCAACATTCTGGGGAAAGAGCAGTCAGGCAACATCAACAGAATAGGATTAAACTTGTTCTGTCAAATGTTATCCGAGTCTGTTGATAGGTTAAAAACTGTCAGACCTGCCCCGTAGCAAACCGAGGGTTTTGCTTCGGGGTGTTGTCTGAAGCTGTAGAAAAAATAAAAACCAGTCGAAGAGAAGACTCTCTTCTTCACTTTCGCTGACACTCAGTAAATGATAAAGTTAAAACAATATGCGCTTAGTCATAGTGGAAAGCCCTGCCAAAGGGAATACTATTAAAAACTTTTTGGGCTCCGGCTACAGGGTCCTTGCTTCCTACGGCCACGTGAGAGATTTGCCAAAAAGCGAACTTGGAGTTGATATTGAGAATGATTTTGAGCCAAAGTACGTTATCCCTCCAAAATCAAGAAAAACAATCACCTTATTAAAGAAAGCTGCGGAAGAAGCAGATATAATTATTTTAGCTGTGGACGAGGATAGAGAGGGAGAATCCATTGCCTGGCATTTAACTCAAGCTTTAAATCTCAATGGCAAAAAAGAATACCAAAGAATTGCATTTCACGAAATTACAAAACAAGCCATAGAAGAAGCTTTAAAGAACCCAAGAAAGATTGATATGGCTTTAGTAGACGCCCAGCAGGCAAGAAGAATCTTAGATAGAATTGTCGGCTACAAACTTTCTCCCTTTTTATGGAAGAAAATAGCCAGGGGATTGTCAGCCGGCAGGGTCCAGTCTGTGGCTGTTCGCTTGGTTGTCGAACGTGAGAGAGAAATTGAGGCTTTCACCCCTCAAGAATACTGGACAATAGAGGCTCTCTTGAAAAAAGATAAGGAGTTCAAAGCTCTTTTAGTTAAAAAAGACAACAAAGCTCTAGAGAAGCTCGCTATTAAAAACAAAGGGGAGACAGAGAAGATTACAAAAGACTTAAAAGGGACAGACTACAGAGTGGAAGGAGTGGAGAAAAAAGAAGTTAAAAGAAATCCCCTGCCTCCTTTTACCACAAGCTACCTTCAGCAAGAAGCCTGGAGAAAATTCCGTTTCCCTGCTAGAAAAACAATGCAGATAGCCCAACAGCTTTATGAGAAAGGGCTAACGACCTATCATAGAACTGACTCTTTGAACCTTTCAAACTTAGCTCTGGGAACAGCCAAAAAGTTTATTACTGAAAACTTTGGCCAAAACTATTATCAGTTCCGTAGATATAGAACTAAAGGCAGAGCTCAAGAAGCCCACGAAGCCATCAGGCCTACTTATCCGGACAGAACTCCAGAAAAGGTCAAGCTGGAAACCCAACAAAAAAAGCTTTATCAACTCATTTGGCAAAGGTTTATCGCTTGTCAAATGGCCCAAGCTGTTTTTAACTCAACCACAGTCGATATTGTAGCTAAAAACTACACTTTTCGAGCCACTGGCCAAACCCTAAAGTTTGACGGGTTTTTAAAGGTTTACCCAATAAAGTACAAGGAAGAAGAACTTCCCTTTTTGAAAAAGAACGATGTCTTGGAATTAATAAAACTCCTGCCGGCTCAACACTTTACCCAGCCTGCTCCAAGATATACAGAGGCCACCTTAATCAAGGCTTTGGAAGAGAACGGAATAGGAAGACCTTCTACTTACGCTCTCATTCTCTCTACCATCCAAGAAAGAAACTATATTGAGAAAGACGAGCAAAGAAGATTTAAACCTACTGAAATAGGAACGCTGGTTAACGATCTTTTGGTTAATCACTTTCCCAAGATTGTTGATATTAAGTTTACCGCCAAAATGGAGGAAGAGTTAGATGAAATAGCAGAAAGAGAAAAGGAATGGGTGCCGGTAATAAGAGAGTTCTATGCTCCTTTTGAGAAAAACCTGAAAAGAAAGTATGAAGAGGTTTCCAAAAAAGAGATTACCGAAAAACCAACAAAGAAAACCTGCCCCAAATGTAAAGCTCCTCTAGTTGTAAGAATGGGCAAGTTTGGCCAGTTTTACGCCTGTTCTGCTTTTCCAAAATGCCGCTACACAGAACCTCTAGAAAAGAATGTTCTGGGAATTAAATGCCCAAAATGCAAAAAGGGTGAAATTGTTGAGAAAAGGACCAAAAAAGGAAAAATATTTTACGGCTGCAATAGATTCCCAAAGTGTGATTTTGCCTTATGGGACAAACCCACCAAAGAGAAATGCCCAGACTGTGGCTTTTTGTTAGTTCAGACTAAAAGAGGACAAATTAAATGTTCTAATAAAGAGTGCGACTATCCGAATGCGGCTCGATAAAAGGCGAAGAGGATTTTGTCCTCTTCTTCACCTTCGCCCGCCTTAGGCGGGCTCGGTCATTGAAGAAATAATAAAAAATTGATAGAATGAAGGGGTGTTGGGCGAGTGCTGGAATTGGTTTACAGACAGGTCTCAAAAACCTGTGGAGCTTGCTCCATGTGGGTTCGAGTCCCACCTCGCCCACTATGAACCCTTTAAACGAAATAAACAAAACAAAAAAAGAGCTAAAGGAAAAGATGTTAACTCTTATGCTGGCAGGCTTTGGCTTGGTAGCTGCTTTGGCTTGGAACGATGCCATTCAGACGCTCTTTAGACTTCTCTTCCCTGAGTCAGAAGGGGTGATTGGTAAATTCTCTTACGCTGTCATTGTCACTGCTTTGGTAGTAATTATTTCTCTCCAGTTAAAGAAAGCATCGGAAGAAAAAGAATAGGCTACCATTTTAACTTTGGTGGCACTCCTAAAAAAATAATTCCCAAAGAAACAACAGCGGCAATCAGAAAGGCAATATTGATTTTGGCGGTAAAGAGAAAAAGCAGAGCTAGAAGCGAGAAAAAAAAGAAGTAAGAAAGATTAAGAACAATTGCCCGGTAGACTATGAACTCATCTGCCTCTCCTCTTTTAAGGGAGGCTTTTTTGTAAAAGAAAGTCTGAAAAGGGATGTCAGCTGTTGAGCGGCAAATCCCATAAAGGGTCTTGGCTAAAAAAGCATCAAACGGAGTAAGAACAAAGTATTTTATAATCCAGGCCATGGAAGTTAAAACAGAGCCGATGTTCAGAAACCAAACCCGATTGGAAATACTGTCTGAAATCCTGCCCATGTACAAAACAAACAGGGACCCTACTCCCAAAGCTAAAGTGGTAATCCCTCCCATGACTGTAAAACTAATAGCCAGAACAAACATAAAGATTGGCCACAAAATCTCTCTCACTCCAGCTTCCATTGAGGAAGAGGCAAAAGCTAAGGTTGCCCTCCAATTTTCTTTCTTAAAAAGCCGAGACCAAGCTTTCTTGTAAGAATCACTGTAAACAACATGGGTTTCCCGAGAAAGAAACATTGGGATAGAAGAGGCAAAGAGAACAATCAAGACGCTAATAAACAAAGCCTGGTAACCCGCCAATCCCAAGATAGCGCCCCCAATGGCCGGACTAAGAATAGTAGGGATGGAAAAAACAACGTTCATTTTGCCTACCGCTCTCCCTTGGTAGTCATTCTCTGAAAAGCGAATGAAATCTGTGTGAAAGGCAGGCCAAAACAAAGTCATACCAACAGCTTTCAAAACAATGGCTAAAGGTACGAACAAAAAGAATTTCCCAATAAGAAACAAAGACATATAGTAGGCCCAGAAGAAAACATGGCTAAAGAGAATGGAGTGCTTCAAACCAACTCTAGCCATGAATTTCGCTCCCCAGACAGCTAACAAACCATAAAGACCCTGAATTGCTCCAAAAAATAAAAGAGTGAGAGAAAGAGAATGGCCAAAGAAGTTATAGAGGTAGATTGGCTCAAAAATGACCACCATGCCCAGAGCCAGAGAACGAATGGCAACACTGGTAAAGAATTGATTGGCCTCTCTCTTTAAAAAGTATCTTAAAAAGTTAGTTGGGGGAAAGCTGATAAGTGGCATATTACTTTCTTAAAATCTTAAAACCCTGTCTTAGATCAATAACAGTGGAGGGTCCGGCTGGTTTTAAATTGCCAGCATCAACAACTGAATCAGGCTGATATTTTTGACCTTTAAACTCTTTCAGGACTTCTTTAATCTTTGTTGTCGGAGCTTTAGTTGAAATATTGGCTGAGGTGCCGGTCAAAGGAAGACTTATTTTCTTTAAAACCTTGCTGACTAAAGGATAATCTGGGATTCGCAGAGCAATACTCTTTTTATCTACCCCGTAGAGCTTTTCCCTTCTCTTCCGCCAGAAAACAAATGTCATCTTGCCAGGCCAAGCTATCTTTAAAAGCACTTCCTGGACTTTGTTTATCTCAGCCAATTCCTTTGCCTGCTTTAAATCTCTAACAAATATAGGTATTGGTTTTCTCTTATTTCTTTTTTTTATCTGAAAAATCCTATCAACTGCTTTCTTGTTGGTAGCTGCAGCAATCAAGCCATAAACTGTGTCAGTGGGGAAGATTAAGACCTTGCCCTCTTTGATTTCTTTGACAATCTGCCTCACAACTTTCCCGGAAACTCTTTTTGCTTTCAATATTTCCATATTGTTAAAGTATACCATTTAGCAAAAAGAATAAAAAAAGAGCTCCGACGCTATGGACGGAGCCGAGAGAAGTTTGTGGGGGCGCCCCGCACGAGGCGGGGCGCTCACCCCTTTTCTTCTTTTTGAGGGATTTACCCTCTTTGGGACCTTATGGCCCCAATTGGATCTGGCAGATGGGCTCTGCCGGGCCGTGCTTGCTTTAGGCCACGAACTCATCAACGAGCTCGTGGCCCTACTAAAGGCAGTTTGAGTTGATGAAGCAATTGCTTCCTCCTTCGAGGAAATGAAAGATCTAGAAAGGGGCAACCCTGCACCTCAACATACGAAAGGGGAACCCTTCCCCAAAGACCAAGGTTGCCCCCTTCAGCAAGAGAGGAATAAGGCTGGCTGCCCTAACCTCTTTATCACAGATTAGCAAAAGAGGGATTCTTGTCAATCCCTCTTTATTAGTACTTTTCCACAAGATTATTTATTTTCTTTTCTCACGCCTTCAAACTTAGTATAAAAAGTTGCCTCATCTTCAAGATTTTCAAAAACTAAGCTGCCAGGACCAATCAAACAATCAGAGCCAATCAAAACTCCTGGCATGGTGCCCGAATGAATGCCAAAACGAGTATTATCTCCGACAATTACTCCCAAATAAGTAAGCCCGGTATCTACTTTTTCTCCTTTGACAACTGATTTAATGTTTCCCCTGTCAATTCTTCTGTTGGCCACAATAAAGCCTGCCCCAAAACGACAATTCTTTCCAATAACCGAGTCACCAAGGTAGCCAGAATGAAAGTGAGTGCCCTCTTGGACCAGAGAATTCTTAATCTCCATTAAAGCACCGGTGACAACATCTTTTTCCAAATTAACCGGCCCCCTCAAAACATTATTAGCCCCAATCTTACAATTATCTCCAATATAACAAGGGCCTAAAATCACGGTATTGGCCCCAATGACAACCTTCTCGCCAATATAAACATCCCCCTCCATCACCACATTTTCCCCAATCTTAGCTGTTTGGGAGATAGAGGGTTTAAAATTGTCTGAATCAAACATCATAGGTAATATCCCCAAGACTTCCCAGGGATACTTTAAAGAAGAAGGTTCTTTTTCTAAAACAACCAGTTTAGTTGCTTTTTCTTTAATATAATTATTAAGAGCATCAATAAAATCTTCTGGATGGTGTTCTTCAATCTTTTGATAATAATCAAAAAAATCAGGCTCTAAAAAGTAAGCTCCAACAACCTTAATGTCCGAAGGCTCTGCTCCGGCTTGAGGATTTTCAACAATTTCAACCACTCTCTCGCCTTCTGTCTTGAGGATTCCGTAATCATGGGGATGAGAAGTTTTTCTACCCACCAAAACTGCTTTGGGTTTTTCTCCTTTATATTTCTCTAAAACCTTATCGATAATTTCTTTAGCATTAATCTTGTAAGGCCAAACAACGAGAAAGGGTTCTTTGATCAGGTCTTTGGCCAAAGAGAGAGCATTCCCTGTTCCCAAGGCTTTTTCCTGGGTAAGGTGGCTAATCGAAGGAAACTCTTCCTTCAAAGAAGAATTTGGTCCAACTACCAGAACAACATCTTTGATCCCTGCCTCTTCTAAGCTTTGAATAGTCCAGCTAACCAAAGATTTTCCCAATACCTTAATTTGGGATTTGTGTCTTTGGTTTAAGGGCCAAAATCTTGAGCTTTCTCCCGCGGCTAAAATTAGAGCTTGCATAGGTTAAAGATTTCTTTTATAAGGTCAGCTCCGCCAAAATCCTTGCCTTTTTTCCTTAATAAGTCCTTGCCAACAAACTTTGGCTTTCTGAGGTTCTTATTGACCTTTACCTGGCCCACAATCACAATTGAGGGGTTATCTCTTTTGTATTCCTCCATTAACCTTTTATCAATAGTTTTAATATTATAGAGAACGAAGTCAAGGGAAAAACCCATATATTTTTCCACTTCTCTAACGAAATCTAGAACTGAAAAGTTATTGGTTTCTCCAAGTTTAGCTAGGGCATTGCAGATTAAAACTTTCTTGGCTTTTGTTTTTCTAAAAGCCTCCTTCATTCCTTCTGGCAAGAGGCAAGGAATAGTACTGGAATAAAGATCGCCTGGGCCTAAAGTGATTAAATCTGCCTCAACTATTGCTTTTTTAACCTTTGGATAAACTTTGGCTTTAGGTTTGAGAAAGACTTTTTTAATCTTTAATTTCGGGTTGTGCCTTTTGGGAACGTCTATTTCGTCCTCCCCCTCAATAGTCTTCCCGTTCTCCAGTTCCGCCATCAGTTGGACCTTTTGAAGGGTAGCAGGTAAAGCCTTGTGTTTTTTTACTTCCAAAAAGTCATGGGTTACTTTCAAGGCTTTTTCAAAGTCTCCTAAAACATATTCTGCCAAAGATATAAAAACAGTCCCAAAGCGATGGCCGGCATGACCTCCAGGAAACTTTTCTTTACCAAATCTTGAATAAAAAAGATCCTTTTTCCATTTAGAGGCAGAAGAGAGACCGACTAAGTGCCGGCTAATGTCCCCTGCCGGCAAAACATTGAGCTCTTTTCTCAAATAACCTGTCGAGCCTCCGCTCTCTGTCATTGAAGTGATACTGGTAATTTGAACAGGGTATTTCTTTAAAGGTTCCAATAAAACCTTGGGAACTAGATTCCCGCCCCCAAAACAAACAACTTTTCTAACTCTTTTTGACATAAAGACTGTTTTATTGTAGAGTAAAAAAGTGAAGGATGCAAGCCCCGTTAGAAATTTTAAATAGCGGGGTATTTCAGTAAAATCTATGAATCAAAAATTTCTAACGGGGCAAGGTAAGTTTTTAATAAAGGGCGGCGTTCCCCTTCAGGGAGAAGTCGAAATTTCGGGTTACAAAAACTCAGCTGGCGCCGTTTTGGCAGCTGTTTTGCTTGCCAAAGAACCCTCCATTATTGATAACCTGCCAAAAGTAACTGATGTCTTGGACCAAATTGAGATTTTAAAATCTTTGGGGGTGGAAGTTGAATGGCTGGGAGAAAGAAAAGTTAAAATCAATCCAGCTAATATTAACCCAGAAAACATTCCAACTAACCTCTTTGAGAAAATGAGGGTTTCGATTCTCTTAATAGGCCCTCTTTTAGCTAGATTCAAAAAACTCAAAATCCCTCATCCAGGAGGTGACGAAATAGGGCTGAGACCTATTTCTACCCACCTCCAGGCTTTAAAAGACTTTGGTGTTCAGGTAGAAGAAAAACAAGGTTTTTATTATCTTGAAACCCCAGAAGCCTTGGAAGGAAAAAGAATTGTCTTAAAAGAGTTCTCAGTAACAGCTACCGAAATCTTAATGATGTTAGCTGCTTTATCTAAGGGAAAGACAAAGATTGAAATGGCAGCAGCTGAACCCCAAGTTCAGGATTTAGGAAAGTTTTTAGAGAAAATGGGGCTCAACATTCAAGGGATAGGCACCCATACAATCTCAATTGAGGGAAAAGAAACTTTAAGTGGAGCAGAATTTACTATCTCACCTGATCTTTTGGAGGCTGGCACTTTCTTAATTGCTCTGGCAGCTACCGGGGGTCAGGGAACAATCAAGGGGGTAAATAGTGAACACTTAATAATGTTTCTAGAAAAAATGAAGGAGATTGGAGTCAATTTTGAAATTTCTAACAATGAAATTTTAGTAAAACCTTCAACAGAATTCAAAAGCACAAAAATCCAAGTTCTCCCCTATCCTGGCTTCCCAACTGATCTCCAACCTCAAACCTCCGTTCTCTTAACCCAAGCTCAAGGTAAAAGTTTAATTCATGAGCCTCTCTACGAAAACAGATTCCAATATCTCCAAGAGTTAAGAAAAATGGGGGCTGACATTGAAATCACTGACCCTCACCGAGCTCTAATCTTTGGTAAAACAGAATTAATTGGTAAGAAACTAAACGCCTTAGATATTAGATCAGGGACAGCTCTTATTCTGGCGGGTCTCGCCGCCAAAGGCAAAACTTTAATTGAAAACATCTCTCACATAGAGAGAGGTCACGAAAAGATAGAAGAAAAACTTAGAAAGCTTGGCGCCCAAATTCAAAAAGTCTAACCTTTAGCCAACCTAAAGGTTTTGAGGTTTAGTTCCAAATACTTCTTTGGAATTATTTTTTTAATCGCTTGAGAAATTGAACTAGGTTTTAAAGGAATTAACCCTTGAAAAGCAGCTAAACTTATCAAATAAACTCCGGCTATCACATCTGTTCCTAGCTTTTCCCGGCAAATCTTGGCAGCTGGAACCGAATGAATATTTTTATTTATTTTCCTTAAAGTTTTTAAAATTTCTTCTGAAGACGGGGATTTCTCCAAAGGTATAGGAATTATTTGTTCATTAACCAAAAAGTTTGTTCTCTTGTTGGCAAAAGCTGTTGATCTTGCAGCTTCTTGCAATTCCAATCCTAAGATTAAGTCTGCTCCGCCTAAAGAAATCAAAGGTGAATAAATTTTTTTGCCGAATCTAAGGTGTACCTCAACCGAGCCTCCCCGTTGAGAAAGACCGTGCAGTTCTGAACTTCTTATATCATATCCTTCCGATAAAGCGGCTCGGGCAACAATTTGTAATAGGGTAATTAAACCCTGACCGCCTATTCCAACGATAACCATATTAAATTGTTCTACCCCGTTAGAAATTTGGTTTTTTATTCTCTTCATAGTAATTGATTTCATTGACCCCATTAATCCGGTAATTTCTAACGGGGTCTAATTTCTTAGCCATTATTTTTTAGAAACAAATATACAAGGACGACGGGCAATAATTACTGAAACGTCGGGCTTCCCCATAAATTCTTTGATCGTTTTAACAAATTCTTCCTGATTTATGGGATCAAGCACCTTAACGTTTCTTACGCCGCAGCCCCGAACAACGTTTTCTATCTTTATTCCATTGGGCACAGCCGGAGCTCCGGGATGGGGCTGGTGTCCGGTCATGGCGGTTGTTTCGTTCTCCAGAATGATGATTAAAGGATTGGACTTATTGAAAACCGTATTGATTAAAGCCGGAATTCCGGCATGAAAGAAAGACGAATCGCCGACAAAAGTGATTATTTTCTGGCCAGTGGCTTTTTTAATACCGTGGGCGATTCCAGCCGAGGAGCCCATGCAGGAAAGATAATCCTGCAATTTGACCGGCGGGTTGCCAAAAAGCATGTAGCAGCCGATTTCGCCGCCAAAGATAACCTTGTTCGTGTCAACCGCCTTCTTTATGGCTGAAATAACCAGCCAGTAAGGACAACCGGG